>ERZ506753.949-NODE-949-length-20516-cov-5.304188_pt1 | contig 20516 bp, 20 predicted proteins | sample MGYA00513044_ERZ506753 | MGnify/ENA metagenome assembly ERZ506753 | reverse complement strand
GAGAACTTATAACTGAATCCCGTTTCTATTTACACAAAATTATGGATACTGCCAAAATAAAACGTGTTAGCAAAAAGAGGGCTTTTCTTTTTGCTAACACGTCTATGATAGAGCGGGCCACACTGGTCTTATAAATTCTCTATTTCTTCTACGGATAATCCGGTTCCCTGAACAATCATTTCTGTAGAAAGTCCCATCTTTTTTAAGTTACGGGCTACTTCGATCTGGTTTAGCTTTTTGCCTTCCTGCAATCCTTTCGCACGCCCTTCCGCACGTCCTTCCGCACGTCCTTCCTGCAATCCTTCCAGTTTAGCTCCGTCCAGCACATCATTCTGAATCATGATAGCATTCAGATGTTCGTCATAGGCATGCCGTTCTTCCGCGGTCATATTATAATAAATGAGTTTCTGTCTGGCTTCTGCAAGTCCCGGTGCTACGGTGTCCGGCCGTATTCTTCCGGTTTTCAAGTATTCTATCCATTCTTCGAGTGGGGTGACAGCGGCTTTGTCGAATTCGTTTACGCGAATTAGAAAATATTCGGGAAATACTTCGGCGGGTAACTTGGTCACTATGGCATCCCTCCTTTGCTGTTCTTCGCCTTGATGTCTGCACGGTTGAACTTGTCATCAGCAGTCAGTTGATTGTTTTCACTTTCGAGGATTTCCACTATTTTCACCTCTTCATTCAGCAGTACCGTCAGCAGCCCTTCGAGTACCCCAAAATTGGCTTTCTGGCGCAACAGTCGTTTAATTGCCCAGTCAAATCGGATATAGCGGTCCATTGTTTCCATAATCATCGTTTTTTATGTATCACAAAGATAGGTTTTTCTATTCGAAGTAACGCAGAAGTTCGTGTGAAATGTTTCTGTGTGGGTATTATAATTTTTACTTCTTATGATTTTGATAGATTTCAATCAGGCTATTACAAATTTTTTGTAAGTCATAAAGGTGATTTTTATTGTTTGAATTATAATCAAGACCCATTTCATTCATAAGAACATTTTCCAAATATTCCATCAATTCTTGCCGATTTGGAAGCAAATGGAGAATCATAGGGATGTATCCTTTGTATTCGTCCGTTGCTATGTTTTCGCCAACTCCAATAGGATCCCATTTTGCTAAAATATGATTTATGTCTTCCGAAACTTTATCCATAAGCTATTTTCACATTCTATAAATTGCTTAACTATTATGCAGGCTTAGGTACAATTGTAGATATGTTATAAATTCACTCGATATTTAGTTCCATCCATTGATAAGGAGATTCCTTCTCTCTCATTCTCAGAAAGATTGGCAATGGTAGATTCTATCTCTTTGGTTCGTTGAATGATAGTAAAATCAATAGTCCTAAAAGAAAAACTTCCTTCTAAAAAATTAATTCTACAAGCGTATTCTTTAGTACCTTTGGACAAAACTGATATATTGTGAGGTACTTGTTCTGAAATTATTTCCATACTATCAATGATTAAAGTCGTATTCATGACGATGTCTATATTTACATCCCATACATTGGAAAATACAAAAGTGCATGGGGATATATGTAAACGATATGTTCCATTTTGTAGCTTCCATGAAACGATCCAATCTACATCCATCAATAATTTGTGGCTTTCAGAAAGGATTCCCCAAGCATAGACTTTACAGTCATGTAAATTCAATTCTTTGAAATCTAGATATTCACACATAGCTTTCTTTTTTAGATAATCCGTTTTGGGTGGTATTGGGTATACATCTTTTCTTTAATATAAGCATGAGGAGTTGGTATTATATAATCTTATGTAGTTCGAAATGTGTATTTTCAATACGGAAAACTCTTTCCATATTGTTATTGTCCAACACAAGAACATATTTAAACGGAGGTGCTACAGTGTAAAAACCTGCTCTAAATCCTACAAACTTTTCAAATGAAAAGATGGAATTATTAATTTTTTCATTTGTTAATAGATCTGTTCCGTGATGAATGAATACTGAAAGATAGTGAGTTGCGGCTATATTGATATCGGTTATTCTACTGCTTATACCATTAAAATCTGCTCCATCTCCATAAACTTCCAGGTATTCGTTTAATGGCAGAATTTTTCTCTCAACCAATAATTCCCAATTTGCCTGCATCCAATCATTTATTGAATCTTCATTTGATGTATAAGTTCTTTCCGATAACAATGGAATAACATAGTTCCAACTTGCATTTAAGAAATCGGAAAAAGATTTGATTATTTCGTTGGCATTCATGGGTATTGATTATTTAAATGAGCAATTGAGAATAAAAATTCATCAGTAGCGAGTGTCTTTTATCGAAACCGCCTACTTCTCGCTTTATTTTTTCGGTATTTGGTTTGAATATTCAACATCCTCAAAATGAGAAGGAATCATCTCCAATTTACTAAAATCAACTTTCCATATATCTAATTCGAAAAGTTCGTTATCTTTATCTAAATATAAAGAGGCTATTACTGGCACTCCATCAATATCTTTAAATTGGCATTCGCTAACTTGCACCCCAAAATGGCGTTCTTTGTTGAGCGTATTGTGTGGGAACAGTGTTAAACTCCCCATTTTTCCATCATGTAAAGGAGATACTAATAAATCATTTTTCCAATTAGAAGGAATCTTTATATTTGAACGCGAAATCAACTCTTCCAAAAGTTTTTCTTCTTGCAGGTTTAATTCTCTCATATGGTTTGATATTACGAATTTGTTTTATATTATATCTTGATTTACTGTATAAGCTAATATTTTTTTGTCTAAAAAGCGTCAATCAACATGTCTAAGATTTCACCTTCTTTTGTCAATTTGTAATGCCTGTCAAATCCTTTTCTTTGTAATTGCAAATTTGCCCAATCTCTTATTTGATCAGCTATATCATCATTAACTTCAATCAAATAGACATTCTCTTTTTTATCGATTCTCAATTTTAGCATTAAACAGGTATTGCCTTTTATGAAATTATCATATAAATAGTTCATCTGATTTTGATTCAATCTAATTCTCATTTTTTGCTTCTTAAAGTTATTTATTGTGTGAGTTGATGCTTCTGGTAATTCTTTACTTATCTCTATAAAAAAAATACCTTGGATTTTAATTATCTTCACTTTCTTGCCAAATATCCATAGGAACTCCATATTCCTCCAGTGCAACTTCTTTACACAAGGAGCTGTCGTCCTGTAAGTAATCCGCAATGCATTTGCCTTTTTGAAAAACATATAAATATACCCCTATTTCTGGAAAATCATTTTTGATTATAAATTTCATGTGATTATAAATAGCTTTCATATTTTCAATTTTGTTAAATTGGTTGATTAGGGACATATATGGGATGTTTTCTTGATTTTTATTGATGGTGTGTGCCGGGATGTTCCTTTATCGATTGTAACCATTTCAGATACATCTTTTCGGGCATTTTGCGATAACCTAACTGATGGATATGTGAATAAATATTTTCTGCTTTCCGATAATAATTTTCATTTTTTGTTTTCGTAAACATCTCGAATAATGTTTCTGCTTTAAGTAATAAAGCGTTAATATAATTAGGAAATGCTTCCAAGGTACGATTGCAGCATTGCAGTATGAATTCCGGTTCGTAGGTAGAAGTGAACTTATGCTTATAACCTTCAGCCAGATCCGTCATACAAATAGCAACTGTAGCTTTCAAAGAAAGTGTATCCATATAAATACCGTTTCGAATAGCGTCGGTATGGATATATCCGGAAGCTTTTATCCATACGTCAGTAGGAAATTGTCCCGAAGTCAGTTCCACATTATACCAACCGTCGGCTTGGTTGTGTAGTTTGATGTAAACGTGATTGGGCGCTAATGCCAACCACGATTTCTCACCCAATTCTTCGGTCAGCAGTTTGTAGAATAGGGGTAATGAGTGACAATTCCCTTTACGTGTAACCATTAAAGTAGAGACAAACATGTTGCTCCATTCTTTTTTGCCTGCATAATCATCAAAATTATATTGGAAAGGTAAATGATATAATAAGGTAGTGTCGGAAACGTGTACCGGAATTGTATCTGTCATCATCCGAAAGATAGCAGCATGAGTGTTAACTGAATGAAAATCAGTATGTTTATAACTGATTAACTTATTTGTAGAGAGTGACTTGATAAAAGATGTGAATTGCTGTAAACTATTCTCGAATCTATAGTGGCTTAGATTACCGTCAAAGTAGGCATTTTCAGTTGTAAATATAGCTTCTTTCAAATTCAACTCTTTTTTGCCTGTTAACATTGAGTCTATCTTATTATAGCTGGTATAATAGAAATTGTCAACTTGTGCAAATGCTTTATTAACAATAAATAAAAAGCATATTAAAAATCCTGTTTTTGTCATTAAAGTTTGTTTTTAATAAATTCTCATAAATATTGGCTATATTGTAACTCAATATCCCGTTCCTTTATACTTTTGAACCCTTTTTCCCATCTGTATTCATCTGCAAATATCTCAGTTACAATGAAACAATCGCGCGAATATTCTTTGAATTCCGATTGTAATGTTTGGTTGTAAATTATCCCTTTTCAAAACGAGGGATAATTTATGGAATATCTATAATCTTTTATCAGTTCTAAAAGAACGAATGGACTTACTATCAATCCAATATATGATTTTTGATATTCTTTTTCTAATTTTCCTACATATTTCTGTTTTTCATTAATTCGCCACACCCACCATTCTGTAGAGACTGTTATAGGCTTTTCGCCAGGTTTTACTCCATAATCGTTTGTGCTTCTGAATAATATATGATTGGTTTCTCCAATATTCTTGTTATTACCAATTTTGTTCCAAAGGTTCATCTTTATACCTGCTTTTGTTGTACAATGTATATAAAAATCTATTTCACCGCTTACTATTTTTGATAAGTCAGGATTTGAATTTATTGGATATCGTTCCTTAAATACTCTAATAACATCACTATTTAGTTGTGTTAAATCATAAGCTATTAATTGAAAATATTTTTTAGTTTTCTCGTCTGTTTTTGCAGAGAAAACATCTCCTATTTTTGTATATATTCTTACCATAGTTTTGACCGTTTTTATAGAAATATACTAAATCTTTTATTTGGAAATAATTTTATTTGATCCCATATTGTCCCCAATATTTAGGCGCTATGGAATTGATTTTATTGAAAAGCAATCCTCCATTTTTTCCTAAACCATATTGATTTATTAAAGTTTGTTCCCAAATCCTTGCTTGAATTTGAGTTAAATTAGTAGCTCCTGAAACCACTTGATAATTCAATGTTGCTCTTGCAGTGTTTGAATTTAAATGCTCAGTGAATCTAACAGTAGGACTTCTCTATTCTAACCGGTATAATGGAAATGATCTTTGTCATCGATTTCAATAGGGTCTCATTTTGCTAAAATACGATTTATGTCTTCCGAAACTTTATCCATAAAAGATATTGTCGCACTCTATAATTTTTAGTAAATATTGGCAATATTATAATTCAATATCCCGTCCCTTTGTACTTTCGAACCCTTTTTTCCATCTATATTCATCTGCAAATATCTCAGTTACAATGAAACAATCGCACGAATATTCTTTGAATCCCGGTTGTAACATTCGGTCATTTATTATCTCTCTCACTTTATCTAATGAAGAAAAAAAAACGATAGACAATTCTTCATATCCTACACGGGTCGGATGCCTATAATCTAATTTGTAAAACTTGTCCATTAGTAATATATTGTTGTAAATCCTTCTTTCCAATTAGAGAAATCTATTTCTACATGATATAATTCAAAATTCTTTTTAGGAAATTTATTAAATCCTGGAAGATACCTCAATTCCTCAATAACTTGTCTGGCTTTCCTTGCTGTGGAAAATAATCCTATGAACTTTTCTTCATCTTTATTTGCTTGCTCATCTTCATAAACATGATACAAGGCATAATATACTTTTTTCATAATATGAAAATAATCATTGGTTCCAAACATATATCATGCCATCATGTCTAATAGAAACAATCCAAGAATAACTTTCATCAAATAGATCTATATCATCAACACTAGGAAACCAAATATCATAAAAATAAGTGGAAAAGTCATTAAATTTCATTTGATCTATGTTATCAAAACGAAACCAATTAATATATACTTTAAAAGTGACATCTTTATCTAAGTGTTGAAATATTTTTTTTATATTAAAATCTTGTTCGTTATTTGCATCGAAATTGTTGATGTAAATTTCATTTCTTCTTATCTCGTTAACTAATTTTAAATCGTTGTCTACTTGAAAATCAAAAAAGAATTTCTTTTTTATGACTTCGCATTCTCTAATAGTTAAATGTTTAAAAGAAGGAAATGGTTTATTATATTCCTGTTCGTATAATTTTATTTTAAAAGAATCCATAATATGTCATTTTATAATTATTGGTATAGCACCTTCTATTCCTCCATTTCCTCTTTTTCCTTTAGTGTAATCCCAGTAATTGATATGGGGTTGGGATTCTGGGGTGCCTTCTTGGGCATTAGGATGAGCTGGATCTAAACGATACCCTTTTTTACTATCTCCTCTTTGCGGGCTACCAAATTTTCCTTCACTTTTGGGTAAACTTTCTTCTGGAGATAAACCTATTATTTCCTTTGCTTTTTTTAAAGCGGTTTTCGTTTCGCTGATACTTTTTTTCCCTCTATTATATCCTGCATCTTGATTTTGTTTTCCATTAGCCATTAAAACGACACCTGTTCCTGCAGTGGTTGCACCTGCTTTAATCAATACGGCACCAGCACTAGCTACGGGTACCCCACCAATCGCTAAACTACCACCACTACCAACAGTAGCGGTAACTCCGACTGCTACTGCCCCAGTTCCGACAGCCATACCTGTGCCACCGGCTTTTATCATTCCTTCTCCAATTAATATGGATGCATTATCTATTCCTTGTAGTGCATCATTATAGTCGGAAGGGTCATTGGGAGTATAAGTATCTCTTAAAGTACCACTACCGGGAATAATGTTTGTGACAAGGCCTATTCCGTAACCAACAACAACATCCCAACCATCTTGACCATTCGGATCAATAAATCTAATAGGATTATTATTGCAATATGCGTACGGGCTAATCGAATAATACCTTTCTGCATGAGGATCAATCGAAATAAACCGGCTGACCGTTTGAATATCCATAACGGTATCTAAAGTATCAGATTCAGCCGGTCCTACTATTTTATTTGTTTTTGTATCAAACTTGACAGAACCAATTTCTATGATCCGATCCTTATCGTGAAATTCATCAAAACGTCCATTACTTAAAGTGGCCATTTTCGGCTTGTAGCCGTAAGTGGCAAAAGGGTTTTGTGCATATCCTGTCAGTAGCGTGAGCAGGAACAGTAGTAAGGTGCTAATTCGTTTCATACACATCTATTTTTTGATTTGGATAATTGGTGAAGGTTGGTTTTCCGGCAATGTTTTGGCTTTATCAACTTGCTTTAACCAATTATTATATATCTCGGCCGGCATTTCTTCATAGCCCAGACTGTCTATTTTCTCATGGGATTGAAGCATCTTTTTAAATAAACGGTGTGCCTGTGGATATTCCGGAAGCTGTTCTTTGGGAGGTCTGCCGCAAGCATCAATTACATATTGAGCTTGTACAGTGCAGATGTTTGCGTAATGTTGATAAGCCGTTAAATCAGAAGGAGAATAACGCAAAACTAAATTGCTGTTTTCTTCTATAAAATGATCATAGCCATAACGGGAAATATAATAAGCAGACAAGTCATTGAGCATATGGGCAATGGTCTGTTTCATAGTCCGTGGATTCAGATAAATACCTGTCTGGATAGCTTTGGATTTAATGAAACCGCTATTCATATAGAAATCATCTGTGACAACAGCACCTTGAGTTAGCTCTATATTATACCAACGGTTTTGCTTGTCTTGGAATTTTATAAAAGAGTGGCTCGGTGAAAAACACCAGAAAGCTTCTGTTTCCAACTCTTCGGCAAGAATCAAAAACAATAGAGGCATGGAATGGCACTGTCCTGTATTCTTGGCTAAAAGCTTTGATACCATATAATTACTGGTGTTAATATCTGCGCGATAATCTTCAAAATCATATTTCATCGGGTGATGAATGATTGTTTTTTCACTACCGGGCTCTTTGACTTCAATAACTTCCGACAGAATACGAAAGATCATCATTAACTTTGCTAACCCGTCATTCTTATCTAATTTTTCTTCCTGCATTTTCAGCAGACAAATGTGTTTTAGATTCTGAATGGCTGCATCAAACTCTTCATATTTCATTTTATTCCCGAAAAAAGCGTTTTCCGTCACGAATACGGCTCTTTTTAGACTCATCTCCTTTTTGCCTTCAAGCATTTCAAGTATCTCTTCACGGGCACTTTGAAAACATTCTGAACCGGGAGTTGGGGAAAAATCCGGTAAAGGGATTGAGTTGGATTTCATGTATTTCTGAATAGCATATTGGCGGTTGATGGCTGCTCTTCTACGTTCGTTTTCTTTTACCTCACGCATGATGGCCTCATTTTGCCTTTGAATCAAGGCGTCACGGGAAGATGATATGCCAGATGGCTTTTGGGGAGAAGTTTGGCGGAAGTTATCGAAACGACCTATTTCTGCCGGTTGAGGAATTGATATCACTGGAACTTGGGAAAACAAAGAACTTGCTCGGAGTATTGTGATTAATATTATGCTCCAATAAATTATTTTATGTAAAACTACCTTAATCATAGCATTTGTTTTAAGGATTTTTCAAAGGTAACTTTATTTACTTAAACTCCTGATGGCCGTTAACTTTTTTTGTATTTTAAATAAAGTCTATCGGTTGATTTATAGAAAAATGAATATGCTCTATGTAGTAGAGCATTCTAAGGGTAATTGTTTTTTTGATATGAAACGACAAAAAGAATAAGATTACAATCAAAAAACAAACCGATACTTCGGTCGATTCTGCCTATTTTTGCGTCATCAATAATTCCATTAATCTTTTAAACTATCAAAAACACATGAAAAAGCAGTTTTGGTATTTTATATTTTTACTTTTCTATATCGGTACATTGCCTGTACAAGGCAAGATTACACTTCCCGCTATCTTATCGGACAATATGGTATTGCAACAAAAGGCTCAAGTTCGTTTTTGGGGAAAAGCGCGTCCGGGTGAGAAAGTTACGGTTTCTACCTCTTGGGATAAAAACATTTATACGGTGCAGACACCCACTGACGGACATTGGGAGGTGAAAATCAAGACTCCCGGTGTGATGGATAATCAGACGCTGACCGTAAAGGGAGAGAACACAATCACAATACATAATATATTAATAGGTGAAGTATGGCTTTGCACCGGACAGTCGAATATGGAATTTCCGGTAGCTCGTGATCCGAATGTAAAATGGAAGACAGGTATACTGAATGAAACGGAGGAGATGAAGGATGCCGATTATCCTTCCATCCGGCTTTTCCATGTGGAGCATCAACTGGCTCCTGAGGGAGAAAAAGAGGATTGCATCGGCCGATGGCTGGTTTGTACTCCGGAAAATGTGAAAGAATTTTCGGCTGTCGGCTTTATATTCGGTCGTAAACTTTATAAAGAATTGCAGATGCCGGTCGGACTGATTCAGTCCACTTGGGGAGGTACCCATGCCGAATCGTGGACAGAGAGGAGGGTGATGAAAGACAATCCTTTGTATGCCGATGTCATGGAAGAGTTTGCCCCGCAGAACGTGAAGCGTGAGAAAGACAAATGCAAAGTACCGGCCACGTTGTGGAACGGTATGATTGCCCCGATCAAAGGATATACCATTAAGGGAAATATCTGGTATCAGGGAGAGTCCAATTCAATCCGTCATGAAAAATATCAGAAGGTGTTCACTAATCTGATAAACAGTTGGCGGCAGGAATGGGGGCAGGCTGATATGCCCTTTTATTTCGTACAGATTGCACCGCACTACAAACAACCAGCAGGCATTCGTGAAGCACAATTGAAAACCTGGCAAAGCGGTTTGAAGAATATAGGTATGGTAGTAATAACAGATGCCGGTGATTCTACGGATATTCATCCGCGCAACAAGCGGGTGACAGGTGAACGCTTGGCTGCCTGGGCTTTGGCGAAACAATATGGTAAAAAAACAGCTTATTCGGGGCCGCTTTATAAGAGTATGAAAGTGAAAGACGGAAAAGTAACGTTGACTTTTGATTATGCGGAAGGCGGATTGCAAACTCCGGAAAATGCTCCGGTAAGAGGATTCTTTATCTCCGGAGCCGATGCCCGCTTTTATCCTGCTACGGCTGCCATTCAAGGCAGTAAACTGGAATTGTCAGCACCGGAGGTTCCCCAGCCGGTAGCAGTACGTTATGGCTATGGAAATTTCTTCCGGGTGAATCTTTATAATAAGGCGGGACTTCCGGCAGTCCCTTTCCGTACCGATCATTTTGCTCCCGATACTTATGCACGCTGGTTTGCCGATTCGGAGATGCGTCGTTTTCCGAAGGCGTATCAACTGGATCATGGGAGACGTCTGTTTTTCGGATATGCACAGGGAGTGGGCTGTTGTGCCATGCTCCGGATGTGGAGACAAACGGGTGAACGGCATTATTTTGATTATGTGGAAGCTTGGGTCGATTCATTGATCAATGAAAAAGGAGAAATCCATTTATATGATATGTCTACTTATAATCTGGACTTCATCAATTCGGGAAAAGTACTTTTCGATGTTTACCGCGAGACGGGAAACGATAAATATAAAAAGGCAATGGACGAGCTGATAAAACAATTGAAAAGACATCCGCGCACACTGGAGGGAGGATATTGGCACAAATTGATTTACCAGCACCAGATGTGGCTGGATGGTTTGTATATGGCTTCTCCTTTCATGGCACAGTATGGTGCGGAGTTCAATCGTCCGGAGTGGATCGATGAGGCGGTGAAGCAGTTCGCGCTTTGCCATAAACATACTTATGATGCCGGAACCGGCTTGTATCACCATGCTTGGGACGAGAGCAAAAGCCAGCGTTGGGCCAATCCGGAAACCGGACATTCTCCTAATTTCTGGGGGCGTAGTATCGGTTGGTGGTTTATGGCATTGGTCGATGCGTTGGATTATATTCCGGAAGAACATCCCGGACGTTCCGATATGATAAGCTGGATACAAGGCTTGGCGGATACTCTCCCTAAATATCAGGATAAGGCCGGTTTGTGGTATCAGGTGATTGACCAGCCTAAGCGTGAAGGGAACTTTCCGGAAGCATCCGTTACTTCACAATGCATGTATGCCTATGCAAAAGCTGTGAATAAAGGATATATCGATGCAAAATACAAAGCAGTTGCAGAGAAGGCCTTTAAAGGATTGAAAGATAAACTGCTGGTAGAAAATGCGGATGGTACACTGACGTTGACCCGTTGTTGCCAGGTAGGCGGCTTGGGCGGACATCCGTATCGTGACGGTAGTTTCGAATATTATATCGGAGAGAAAATGCGTGATAATGATGCAAAGGCTACCGGCCCTTTCATCATGGGATGCATTGAATTGAATAAATAGTACCGCACTTGGATGACGGATAAAAATAAAATAATGAACAGAAAGATAACGATCTTATTGGGAGGATTGCTGATGTGCGCTTCGATGGGGGCACAACAGGTGGACTGGCCGGAAATACAGACAGAAGCAAAACCTGCCGCACGCTGGTGGTGGATGGGAAGCGCCGTAGATAAAGAAAACTTAACCCGTAATCTGGATGCCTATGCGAAAGCAGGGATGGGAACGATGGAGATCACCCCTATTTATGGGGTCAAGGGGAATGAGGCAAATGAGATTCCATTTCTTTCGTCCCCTTGGATGGAGATGTTGCAATATACGGAGAGTGAAGCTGCCCGCCTGGGGATGCAGATTGATATGAACACTGGGACCGGATGGCCTTTTGGAGGCCCGGAAGTCGGGATAGAAGATGCTGCCGGTAAGCTTTTCATCACTGAATATGAATGGAAGGGCGGGGAGCCGTTTAAGGAAAAAATAGTGGTTGCCGATTCCAAACAACTGCCTTATGCAAAGTTGAGCCGGCTTATGGCTTATTCTGATAAAGGCCGGTGTATTGATGTGACGGATAAGGTGACAAAAGACGGTAGACTGCAATGGAAAGCACCGAAGGGTGATTGGAAACTGATTGCTGCTTTTTGTGGGAAAACTTTCCAGAAAGTGAAACGGGCGGCCCCCGGTGGTGAGGGATACGTGATGGATCATTTGTCCGCCCGTGCCGTGAAGAATTATCTGGAGCGTTTCGAGCGTGCTTTCGAGTCGTCGAAAACGCCCTATCCGCATAATTTCTTCAATGATTCTTATGAGGTATATAAGGCGGATTGGACGGAGAATCTTTTTGATGAGTTCGCCATTCGTCGCGGCTATAAATTGGAAGAACATCTTCCGGAATTCCTGTCAGAGAAACGGACGGATACGGTTGCCCGTATCATCTCTGATTACCGGGAAACGATGGCGGAATTGTTATTGGAGAATTTTACCCGGCAATGGACGGAGTGGGCGCATTTACATGGCTCTAAAACCCGTAATCAGGCACATGGATCGCCCGGTAATCTGATTGATCTATATGCCACGGTGGATGTTCCCGAATGTGAAGGGTTCGGGCTTTCCGATTTTAATATCCGGGGATTGCGCAAGGATTCATTGACACGCCCCAACGATTCGGATCTGTCCATGTTGAAATATGCATCTTCGGCTGCTCATATAGCCGGCAAGCCCTATACGACTTCCGAAACCTTTACTTGGCTGACGGAGCATTTCCGGACTTCACTTTCGCAGTGTAAGCCGGATATCGACCTAATGTTTATCTCGGGCGTGAATCATACGTATTTTCATGGCACCACTTATTCGCCTGCTGAGGCTGCATGGCCGGGATGGAAATTCTATGCTGCTGTTGATATGAGCCCTACGAATAGTATTTGGCGGGATGCACCGGCATTTTTTGATTACATAGCCCGTTGCCAGAGCTTTTTGCAGATGGGAAAACCGGATAATGATTTTCTGATCTATCTGCCTGTTTATGATATGTGGCAGGAGCAGGACGGACGTCTGCTGATGTTTGACATTCATAAGATGGCGAAGCGTGCTCCCCGTTTTATCGATGCGGTGCATCGGATCAATGATGCGGGATATGATTTGGATTATATTTCCGATAATTTTATACGCAGCCTTACTTGTGTCAATGGAAAGCTGGTCACTTCTGGGGGAGCGGCTTATCGCGCGTTGCTTATTCCCGGTGCCCGTTTAATGCCGGACGATGTACTTGCTAAACTATGGAGTCTGGCAGATGAAGGGGCAACGATTGTGTTTTTGGAGCAATTCCCGCAGGATGTGCCCGGATATGCCCGGTTGGAGACACGCCGTGCAGCTTTCCGGAAGTTGATGGGACAAAAAGATAAGGTGCGTAAAGGACGTATTATATTCGGTACGGATTATGAGCGTACATTGGCAGAAACAGGAGTTTTTCCGGAAGCGATGAAAACGGAAAACGGATTAAGCTGTATTCGGCGTGCCAATGAAGGAGGTAACCATTATTTTATTTCTGCATTGAAAGCGGAGGATACGGAAGGATGGATTCCTTTAGGGGTGCAGGCGGAGTCTGTTATGATTTATAATCCGGTGAATGGTGAAAGTGGCAAGGCGGCTGTTCGTCAGGCCGACGGGCGTACGGAGGTGTATTTGCAACTGGCTTCGGGAGAGTCTTTGCTTTTGAAGACTTTTGCCGGGAGTGATATACAAGCTTCTGCATGGAATTACTGGCATCCGGCATCCGAAGGAAAAAAAGTACCGGATCGATGGGGATTCCGCTTTGTGGAAAGTACGCCGGTTGTGACCGCTGTTCCCGATTCTGTAGAATTGGATTCGTGGACGGAACTGTCGGCAAATGAAGTGAAAAACACAATGGGAACTGCATGTTATTCCCTTAAATTTCATCTTGACGATTCTGCGATTTCCGAATGGATGCTCGATTTGGGGGATGTGCGTGAAAGTGCCCGTATCCGCGTCAATGGGAAAGAGGCTGCTGTTTTGTGGTCGGTTCCTTACCGTTGCCTGATTGGCAGATATTTGCATCCGGGTGAAAATATATTGGAAGTGGAAGTTACTAATTTACCGGCCAATCGTATTGCCGATATGGATAGGAGGCAGATACCTTGGCGCATTTTTAAGGATGCCAACATAGTCAGTCTTCAGTATAAGAAGTCCGGGTATGAGAATTGGCAGCCCGTGCCGAGCGGGTTGTTAGGTCCGGTAAAATTGATTCCGATGAAAGAAGTACGTTTTTAATATTTTATCATGAACAGACGAATTGCTTTTGTGCTCTGCATTTCTTTTGCAGTGGCTACTCTTTTTGCGCAAGATCCTCGCGAAAGACAATATATGTACGAGATACTGGATCCCCGGCATGAAGCCAAACCATTGGTGGAAGGGTTTGCCACAGAACGGGTTACGGAACGGTTGAACCGTGGATTGTATGCAGTGCCTTCTCAGGACGGGAAGGGTGTTTACCTGAGTTGGCGGTTGCTGAATACGGATGCGCCTGCTACTGCTTTTCATGTATATCGTGAAGCAAATGGTAAAACTCGCCGTTTGACGAATAAGCCCATACTGCATACTTGTGATTTTGTAGACAACGCACCTGTGAAGGGAATAGCTTCCTATTGGGTAGTGCCTGTGTTGAAAGGGCAGAAACCCGCCGCATCCGAAAAACTTGAAGTAGAAGCCGGGAAGAGTAAGAACTATACTTCCATTCGCTTGAAAGATAATGCCAAAGCAGGTAAGATTGCTTTGGCCGACTTGAATGGTGATGGCATTTACGATTATATCATCCGTACTCCCGAAACCAATGTAGATCCGGGCATGCCGGGAGATACTACCGGTAAGACATATAAAATTTCGGCTTATTTGAGCGACGGTACATGGCTTTGGACGTATGATATGGGACCGGGCATCGAGCCGGGTATTTGGTATTCGCCTTTTATCGTTTATGATTTCAATGGGGATGGCAAGGCGGAAGTTGCGGTGAAAACTGCCGGTGATGATTATGTGAAGAACGAAAAGGGTCGTGTTTGTGGTGGAAGTGAATACTTGTCCGTATTGGATGGGATGACGGGGAAAGAGATAGACCGGGTGGACTGGCCGGAACGGAATGACCGGTACGGAAATCTTATTCGTCAGAATAGGAATCAGATGGGAATAGCTTATCTGGATGGGAAAACACCTTGTATTCTTGCAGCTCGTGGCACTTATAAACTGATGGTGGTGGATGCCTGGCAGTTGAAAGAGGGGAAACTGCAACGGATGTGGCGTTGGGATGGTGATGAAGAAAATCCCGTAGTACGTAGTATGGGGGCACATAGCATGGTGACCGGAGATGTGGACGGCGATGGTCGGGACGAGATATTGTTGGGGTCTTGTATGCTTGATGATAACGGGACTTTGTTATGGTCGTCCGGGTTGGGACATAGCGATAAGGCTTATTTGTGTAAGCTACGTCCTGATGAGGAAGACTTACAGGTGTTTATGGTGAGCGAACCCAAGAAAGAAGACGGTCGCGGAGTATCTGTGGTGAATGCTCGTACCGGACAGCTGATATGGGGAATCGGACATGCTACCTATCATGTGGGGGATGGCATGGTGGCGGATTTTGATCCGGAACATCCCGGTCTGGAATGTTTTGCCAGTGAAGACCGTAAAGGTGGAAGTATGGATAAATATCTGTTAACTTCGGATGGAAAGAAATTGAATACAACGAATGCGGAAGTGCCGGGATGCCGGAATTGGATTTGGTGGGATGCCGATCTGCTCCGTGAAACATTCCGGGGGGATAATAACCGTTGGGGAGCCGGTTCTTCTTCGAACGGCAGAAAACAAAGTATCTGGAAATGGAAAGGAGAGACGCTGACAGAAGGGATTGAAGGGGACATTTTGATGATAGCCGACATGGAGGGCGATTGGCGGGAGGAGTTGATAACTGCGCTTCCCGGAGAATTGCGTATTTATCATACTTGTATTCCGGCAAAAGACCGTCGGGTAACATTGATGCAGGACGCACTTTATCGGAGTTATATTACACATCGGAGCATGGGGTATCCGCAATCGCCGGTACCTTCTTATTATCTTGGAGAATGATTGAGAGCCCCTAAGGGCAATTTTATAAGATCAAAATTGTTTCTAAGTCACATAATATAAAAAAGTCGAATGAAGAGAATTTCAATTGTTTTGTTTCTTTGTGTGTGGGCGGTATTGTCGTCTTGGGCGCAAACTTATAAATATGAAGAAATATACACGAATCTCCCCTTTGCAATGCCAAAGGTGGAAGCACCCCGATTTCCCGATTTGAAGGTGTCGCTGCCGGATTTTGGTGCTGTCGGCAATGGAGTGGAGCTCTGTACCGAAGCTTTTGAAAAGGCTATCGAAACATTATCGTCTCGCGGAGGCGGACACTTGATTGTGCCGGCAGGTATCTGGCTGACCGGTCCTATTGTGCTGAAAAGTAATATCGATCTTCACATAGAGAAAGGGGCCGTAGTGCTTTTCTCGCCGGATGTGGAGCTTTATCCGTTGGTCGAAACTGTTTTTGAAGGATTGGATACCCGCAGGTGTCAATCTCCTGTTTCGGGACGTAACCTGACGAATGTAGCTATCACCGGACAAGGGGCCATTGACGGGAATGGACACTTTTGGCGTCCTTTGAAACGGGAAAAAGTAACGGAAAGTGTTTGGAAACAGACGATAGCCCGAGGGGGAGTATACAAACGGCCCACTTATTGGTTCCCTTATCCGCAGACACTGAAAGGAGATACGATCAGCAATATGAATGTACCTCAGAACTTGACGACGGAGGAAGAATGGCAGAGCGTGCGTCATTTTCTTCGGCCGGTGATGGTGAGCTTGATAGAGTGTAAGAATGTATGGCTGCAGGGGGTTATCTTTCAGAATTCTCCGGCGTGGAATCTGCATCCGTTGATGTGTGAAAATGTACTGATTGAAGAAGTGCAGGTGCGTAATCCGAGCTATGCGCAAAATGGTGACGGCTTGGATTTGGAATCTTGTAAGAATGCCTTGATTGTAAACTCTACTTTCGATGTGGGGGATGACGGGATTTGCTTGAAGAGTGGAAAGGATGAGGATGGACGCCGTCGTGCCCGCTCTTGTGAAAATGTGGTGGTAGACGGATGCACGGTGTTTAAAGGACATGGCGGATTCGTGGTAGGCAGTGAGATGAGTGGCGGAGTACGTAATGTGTCTGTGAGTAATTGCCAGTTTTTAGGTACTGATGTAGGGCTTCGTTTCAAGAGTAAGCGTGGACGGGGTGGAATTGTTGAAAACATCTGGGTACGCAACGTTTCCATGATGGATATTCCTACGGAACCTGTTACTTTCAACTTGTATTATGGAGGTAAGTCGGCTGTTGAAGTGTTGGAAAGTGGTGAGAAAGTACCGTTGAAGGTAGATCCTCTGCCAGTGGATGAAACGACTCCTTGTTTCCGGAATATCCATATTTCGAATCTGGTATGTTCTAATGCCCGGAGGGCGCTTTTCTTCAATGGCATCCCGGAAATGCCGATCGATGGCATTACGCTTGAGAACTTGGATATTACTTCCCAAATAGGAGCCGAATTCGTATATAGCCGGAATATAACATTGAAGAATGTGACGATTCACCATGAAAAGGGAGAAAAGTTGATAACCCGCTTTTGTGAAGGAGTGAATCAAATTGTCAAATAAGACATCCTTTGTGTCAAAACGTACAGCGTGAATAGGGTACAAATCCTTTATTTTTGCGTCATTATAGAAAGAATAGGCTCAACATTATATAGGACATGATAAGAAATTGTTTTTTTGCGGTTGATTTGGGAGCTACCAGTGGCCGTACGATATTAGGCTCTTTCTCTGAGGGCGGATTAGAATTGGAAGAAGTGAATCGTTTTCCCAACCACCTCATAGAGGTTGGAGGACACTTTTATTGGGATATTTATGCACTTTATCAGTATGTTATAGATGGGTTGAAGTTGGTTGCGGGCAAGCAAGATGTGAAGATCGTTTCTATCGGTATCGATACTTGGGGAGTCGATTTTGTTTGTGTCGGAAAGGATGGGCATTTGTTGCGCCAGCCGTATGCTTATCGCGATCCCCAAACAAACGGGGCGCCGGAAGCGCTATTTTCGCGCATTCCCCGTAGTAAGGTGTATAAGTTAACGGGCATTCAGATAATGAATTTTAATTCGTTGTTCCAGTTGGATACCTTGCGACGCAATAATGACAGTGCGCTGGCTGCGGTAGATAAAATTTTGTTTATTCCGGATGCTTTGAGCTATATGCTGACAGGAGAGATGGTAACGGAATATACGATTGCCAGTACGGCACAATTGGTAAATGCACAAACCCGCAAATTGGAACCGGAATTATTGAAAGCGGTCGGTTTGACGGAAGAGCATTTCGGACGTTTTGTGTATCCGGGAGAGAAAGTCGGAACATTGACAAAAGAAATACAAAAAATAACCGGATTGGGAGCTGTTCCTGTAATTGCTGTAGCCGGACATGATACCGGATCGGCAGTGGCTGCCGTCCCGGCATTAAATCCGAATTTTGCTTATTTAAGTAGTGGGACATGGTCGTTGATGGGGATAGAAACCGATGCGCCGGCTATTACCGAAGAAACGGAGAAGTTGAATTTTACGAATGAAGGGGGAGTGGCCGGAACGATCCGTTTGCTGAAAAATATTTGTGGAATGTGGTTGCTGGAACGCTGCCGTGCCGGATGGGGAGAGACTTCGTATCCGGAATTGATCGCTGAAGCCGAAACGGCGGAGCCTTTCCGTAGCCTTATCAATCCGGATAATGCACTTTTTGCGAATCCCGATGATATGGAAAATGCCATCCGTAAATATTGTATGGATACGAATCAGCCGGTTCCGGAAACTCGTGGGCAGATTGTACGTTGTATTTTTGAAAGTCTGGCACTGCGTTATCGCCAGGTATTGGATGATCTGCGCGGATTAGCTTCTCAGCCGATAGAAACACTTCATGTGATAGGCGGGGGAAGCCGCAATGAATTGCTTAATCAGTTTACGGCGAATGCGGTAGGTATTCCGGTAGTAGCCGGACCGTCAGAAGCGACTGCTCTCGGCAACGTCATGATGCAGGCTATGGCGATAGGTGAAGCTGCCGATGTGCCGGGAATGAGAAAGCTCATTCATAATTCTATTCCTTTGAAAACTTACCAACCCCAAAATATGGAAAATTGGGGACAAGCTTATATACACTTTAAAAATATAGTATCATGAAAGAAGAACTGATTAAGAAGGCTTACGAGATAGCGGTTGAACGTTATGCGGCTGTAGGTGTCGATGCTAATAAGGCATTGGAAGATTTGCAAAAGATTTCTCTATCTTTGCATTGTTGGCAAGCAGATGATGTAACGGGATTCGAATCGAGTGGTTCGCTGACCGGAGGAATTCAGGCTACCGGTAATTATCCGGGAAAAGCTCGTAATATAGAAGAATTGAGACAGGATATATTGAAAGCTGCTTCTTATATTCCCGGAACTCACCGTTTGAACCTGCATGAAATTTATGGTGATTTCGGTGGTCAGTTTGTCGATCGTGATCAGGTAGAACCGAAACATTTTGAGAGTTGGATACAATGGGGAGCGGAACATGGTATGAAGTTGGACTTTAATTCTACTTCTTTCTCTCATCCGAAAAGTGGAAACCTTTCATTGTCGAATCCGGATAAAGGTATTCGTGATTTTTGGATCGAGCATACCAAGCGTTGTCGTGCAATTGCCGAAGAGATGGGTAAGCGCCAGGGCGATCCTTGTATCATGAATTTATGGGTACACGACGGGAGCAAGGATATCACGGTGAATCGTCTGCTTTATCGCGAACTGCTGAAAGATTCTTTGGATCAGATCTTTGCTGTTGAATATAAGAATATGAAAGATTGTATCGAATCGAAAGTGTTCGGTATCGGTCTGGAAAGTTATACGGTAGGTTCAAATGATTTCTATATTGGATATGGTGCAAGCCGTAATAAAATAGTGACACTTGATACCGGCCATTTCCATCCTACCGAAAGTGTAGCTGATAAGATATCTTCGCTGTTGCTTTATACTCCGGAAATCATGTTGCACGTTAGCCGCCCGATCCGTTGGGATAGTGACCATGTGACTATCATGAATGATGAAACGCTGGATCTGGCAAAAGAAGTAGTGCGTTGTAATGCTCTCGACCGTGTACATGTCGGTTTGGATTATTTTGATGCCAGCATTAACCGTATCGGTGCTTATGTGATTGGTAGCCGTGCTACGCAGAAATGTTTCTTGCAAGGATTACTGGAACCGATTGCCAAGTTGCGTGAATATGAAGCCAATGATCAGTTGTTCGAACGCCTGGCTCTGCTCGAAGAGGCTAAATCGCTTCCGTGGAATGCTGTGTGGGATATGTTCTGTTTGAAGAATAATGTTCCGGTTGGCGAGGAATTTATTGCAGAGATAGAAAAATACGAAACAGAGGT
>ERZ506753.945-NODE-945-length-20659-cov-3.882207_pt1 | contig 20659 bp, 14 predicted proteins | sample MGYA00513044_ERZ506753 | MGnify/ENA metagenome assembly ERZ506753 | reverse complement strand
TCCGGAGGCAGCAGAAGACGGCATCTATATCTTCCCGGAAGATGCAGAAGTCGGAAAAAGTGCCGTAGAAGCATTGGGACTCAATGATACCGTAGTAGAGTACGAAATTACATCCAACCGTGTGGACTGCTTCGGAATCCTCGGCATTGCAAGAGAAGCAGCAGCAACCTTCCGCAAGCCATTTATCCAGCCGGAAATTAAGAAATGTGGAAATGACGAAGATGCAAATGATTATGTCAGTGTAGAAATCAAGGATGCAGACCTGTGTAAGAGATACTGCGGAAGAATCGTAAAAAATGTAAAAATCGGACCGTCTCCGGAATGGATGCAGAGAAGACTTGCGTCAGTGGGAATTCGTCCTATAAACAATATCGTAGATATAACAAACTATGTTATGGAGGAGTATGCACAGCCTATGCACGCATATGACCTTGATAAGATTGAGGACAAAAAGATAATCGTAAGAAAAGCTGATAAGGGCGAGAAGTTCGTGACTCTTGACGGACAGGAGAGGGAGCTTGACGATACTATGCTTATGATATGTGACGGCAAGAAACCGGTAGGAATTGCAGGTATCATGGGTGGAGAAAACTCTATGATAACAGATGATGTTAAGACAATGCTTTTTGAAGCAGCTACATTTGATGGTACTAACATAAGAAAATCAGCTAAGAAGATAGGCTTAAGAACAGATGCAGCAGGTAAGTTTGAAAAGGGACTTGACCCAGAGCTTGCACTTGAAGCCATGAACAGGGCATGTGATTTAATAGAACAGCTTGGCGCTGGTGAAGTAGTCGGTGGAGTTGTTGATGTGTATCCTGCTCCAGTGGCTAAGAAGAGAATAGCCTTCGAGCCAGCTAAGTATAATGCACTTCTTGGAACAGATGTTTCCAGCAAGGATATGCTTGAATACTTTACAAGACTTGAAGTTGAATATGATGAAAAGAATAATGAGCTTATAATACCTACATTCAGACAGGATCTAAACAGAGATGCAGATATAGCAGAGGAAGTTGCAAGATTCTTCGGATATGATAATATCCCTACAACTCTTCCTAAGGGTTCTACAACTATGGGTAAAATCACATTTGAAAGAAGCATAGAAGATGTTGCAGGTGAAGTGGCACAGTTTACAGGCTTCTCACAGGCTATGACATATTCTTTCGAGAGTCCTAAGGTATTTGACAAGCTTAAGCTTGCAGAGAATTCAGAGTATAGAAAGGCAGTTGTGATATCTAATCCATTAGGAGAGGATTTCTCTATCATGAGAACAATTCCAGTTAATGGTATGCTTTCATCACTTTCAACTAACTTTAACAGACGTAACAAGAATGTTAAGTTATATGAGTTAGCTAAGGTGTATATTGCTTCTGATGACAAGAACGAGCTTCCAGACGAAAGAGTTATGTTTACTCTTGGTGCTTTCGGAGAAGTGGATTTCTTTTCTATGAAGGGTGTTGTGGAAGAATTTCTTGAAAGAATCGGCATGAAGAATAAGCCAGAATATGATCCTGCAGCAGGAATTTCGTTCCTTCACCCAGGTCGTCAGGCAGATATCATATATGATGGTACTAAGATAGGTTATATTGGCGAGTTACATCCAGATGTAGCAGATAACTATGCTTTAGGAGAAAGAACATATCTTGTTGTTATTGATCTTGCAACAGTAACAGGAATGGCCAGCTTTGACAGAAAGTTTAAGGGCATAGCAAAGTTCCCAGCAGTAACAAGAGATATTAGTATGGTTATGCCTAAGTCAGTGCTTGTTGGAAACGTAGAAAAGATTATTGAAAAACGTGCGGGTAAGATACTTGAAAGCTATAAGCTGTTTGATATATACGAAGGTGCCCAGATTAAGGATGGCTATAAGTCAGTAGCATATTCAATCTCATTCAGGGCAAAGGACAGAACACTTGAGGATAAAGATATCTCCCCTGTTATGGAAAAGATATATAAAGACTTAAGCGATGCCGGCATAGAACTCCGTATGTAATGTAATAGGCCAAAAGAAAAAGGAAGCGGCTGCGAAGCAGACATTTACTTTTTCTTGGCCATTAACGAACGAATAGTCATGCGAAGCAGGATGAAAGAGCGCGAAGCGCGGATTCGTGAGTATAGACGAGCCAAAAGAAAAAGGCGAACGAAATTAGAGGAATATTATGGATTTACATGATTTTTATTATGATCTGCCAGAGGAACTGATAGCTCAGGATCCTCTTTCAGATCGTTCAAGTTCAAGGCTGATGGTGCTTGATAAAAACACAGGGGCTATTGAACACAGGATATTCAGGGATATAACAGAATACCTTAAGCCAGGTGACTGCCTTGTTATCAATGATACTAAGGTTATACCAGCCAGACTTATCGGAGAAAAGGAAGGAACAGGTGCTGCCATAGAAGTACTTTTGCTTAAAAGACTTGAAGACAGGCAGGATACATGGGAGGTTCTTGTTAAGCCAGGTAAAAAGTGTAAGGTAGGAGCTAAGATAGTATTTGGCGGTGGAAAGCTTAAGGGCGAAATCATAGATATAGTAGAGGAAGGAAACAGACTTATACAGTTTACATATGATGGTATATTTGAAGAGATACTTGATGAACTTGGACAGATGCCACTTCCTCCTTATATAACACATAAGCTTCAGGATAAAAACAGATATCAGACAGTGTATGCAAAGCATGAAGGTTCAGCAGCAGCACCTACAGCAGGTCTTCATTTTACCAAAGAACTTCTTAAGCAGATAGAAGATATGGGTGTTAAGATTGCAAGAGTCACTCTTCATGTTGGACTTGGAACCTTCAGACCTGTTAAGGTTGAGAATATCTTAGATCATCATATGCATTCTGAATTCTATCAGGTAGACAAGGAAGCTGCAGATATTATAAATAAAACAAAGGCTGACGGAGGAAGAGTTATCGCGGTAGGCACAACAAGCACAAGAACTCTTGAATCAGTAGCTGATGAGAATGGACATATACCAGTTAAGAGTGGCTGGACAGAGATATTCATATATCCAGGTTATAAGTTTAAGGCTATAGATTGTCTTATAACGAATTTTCATCTTCCAGAATCAACACTTGTAATGCTTGTATCAGCACTTGCTGGCAGGGAGAATGTACTTCATGCATACAAAGTGGCTGTTGAAGAAAAATACAGATTCTTCAGCTTTGGTGATGCTATGTTTATAAAATGATGAGATTATAATATGTTAAAAAAACATAAAACTGATCATATGACTTTGACATACAATTATTAATGTGGTAGTATGTCAAAGTTATTGGAATTTATATAATTTATATAAATGACAGAATATATGGTAAAACATATATTAAATACGTTTGTATGAGTAGCACAGATGATCGCGGCTGTGGTGTAAGAACCACAGGTGAGGAAAGTCCGGGCTTCACAGGGCAGGGTGCCGGATAACGTCCGGTGGAGGTGACTCCAAGGCTAGTGCAACAGAAATATACCGCCAGGCAAGAGGTTTTATTAATGTTTTTACATTGGTAGCTTCCGTTGTTAAACAATAGCAGCTCGCTGCTATTGTTATAGACTTAACACTTAAGTGTTAAGTCTATTGGTAAGGGTGGAAAGGCAGAGTAAGAGACTACCGCAGTACTGGTAACAGTGCTGGCTATGTAAACCCCATCCGAAGCAAGACCAAACATAAAGCTATACGGCTGCCCGTCGTGCTTTTAGGTAGGTCGCTTGAGCTTGCTGGTAACAGTAAGACTAGATAGATGATCATCATCAGCCGTTACTGGCTGAACATAACCCGGCTTATAGTGCTGCTCATATTTTTGTCTTGATTAGGTTTGACAGGGATTTTATAAAGGATATGAAAGAGAATAAGGATATAGAGAAGAACGAAAGAAGATTAAGAATTATAAGGGATGCACTGTTTATTGTTATTCCACTGATTATTATAGTTTTCATCTTCTTAACTTACATAAAAGATATTAAAACAATTATAAATGAAGTAGATACACTAAGATATGAAATGAATAGTGTATTAACAAGTATTAAATCTAATGATTCAGAAATGCTGGAAGCATCGGCTGACCATATAGATGAATCATCTAAGCATATGCAGTATATACTTTTAGAAAAAAAGTGGAAGCTTTTATCACACATTCCATATATAAAAAAATACATAAGGTCAGCTAATACAATCGTTGATATTATTGTTAATGCATCAGATGATGTGTTAAAACCAGGCGTTGAAGTTATGAAACAATATCCGCTTTCGCAGTTGAAATCAGGAGATGGTTTCAGGGTGGATACTATCAATGCGTATCTGGATTATCTTGAGAAAATAGAGCCAGAGATAGAAGATATGACATCAAGTATAAGCCAAGTAAAGGTTACATTCAGCAAATCAGAAAATATATCAAAATATGTTGATAAGTTAAACAGCCTTACTGCTGCGTACAAGGAAAATGGTCAATATATACAGCTTTTCAGGGAATTTATCGGTGATGGAAGCGACAGGATGTATCTTATTGCAGCACAGAATTCTTCTGAGATCAGGGCATCTGGCGGATTTCCAGGTTCATTTGGAACTATAAGGATAGAAAATGGAGTTATGTCTATAGGTGATTTTCAGACTGTATACAAGGTGTTATCAGAAAGAGTGCCAGAAAGTGTGCAGGTTACAGAGCATGAAAAGACTATATTCAGCAGCTGGATGAGACTATCGAGGGATGTCTGTTATAATCCGGATTTTGAAAGAGTTGGCAGCATATGGGCACACTCATATGAAAGCAGAAATGGCATACATGTAGATGGAGTAATCTCATTGACACCGGTTATCATACAGAAAATACTTAAATATACTGGTGGGGTAACCTTGTCAGACGGTACAGAACTAAATGGTGATAATGCTACTAAGGTTTTACAGAAGGAGCTTTATTATAAGTATCTTAGCAACAGAACTGATACTAACATGAGTAATGCAAATGATTATGTTGATGCTTTGTTTGCAGAAACGGCTAAGCTTGTTATGAGTAAGTTTGTATCAGAATTTGATTATAAAATGATATCACAATATGCACAGATTTTTATAGATGGAGGTAAAGACCGTACTATTCTTATGTGGATGGAGGATGAAAAGGCACAGACATATGTCAGGGAGGCCGGCTGTTCAGGGGAGCTTAACCATGATAAAGAACATCCGCAGGCAGGAGTATACTTCAGTTGTTCATATGCTAGTAAAATGGGATGGTTCATCAATCTTGATACACAGATAGGAGATTCTATGGTTAATACTGATGGAAGCAGAACATATGATATGACAGTAGTTATGAGCAATGCTATAGTAAGTGATGATATATATAAAGCAGGAGAATATATACTTGGCGCACAGAATGGTGGAATAAAAGGCTTTATTCATCTGTTTGCTCCTGAAGGTGGAACAATAAGTGATATAACAACTAGTAATTCCATGAAGATGGTACTTGATGAGTATGAAGGTCTGCAGCTTGCTTATAATCTCAATTTTGTCGTTTATGCTGATAAACCTATAACTATAAAGTATAAGGTTACAACAGCTCCTGGGGTGGATGAGCCATTAACAGTAAGTAAAACACCTACATTACAGGAATATAGATAAGATGATTGCTTGGGATTGTGAAGCTGCTTATTGAAGTCAGCGTTTATAGCAAAAACAGGATGTTGTAAAAGAATTCATATTCTTTTGCAACATCCTGTTTTTACATTTGGAATATTATATAAAATACGTTGTATTATTTACCTGTATATTTCTCTTCACAGTACTTGCATCTGTATACCTGTTTTTCAGGGTCTGCAAGAATAAATACCTGATCAAGCTCCTGTTCTATAGAAGTGATGCATCTTGGATTCTTACATTTGATAACATTAGTAATCTGCTTAGGAAGGGAGAGCGTTTTCTTTTCAACGATTTCTCCATTCTTTATAATGCTTACAGTTATGTTGTGATCGATGAATCCAATAGCATCAAGGTCTACAAGATCAAGACCGCCTTCTATCTTGATGATATCCTTTCTTCCCATTTTGCTGCTTCTGGCATTCTTTATGATAGCAACCTGACAGTCAAGTTTTCCAAGACCGAGGTTGTTATATATATCCATAGCCTTTCCTGCTTCGATATGATCCAATACAAAACCTTCATTAAGCTGACCTACATTTAACATATTAATCTGCTGCTAAGGAACATATACCGATATGTATATATCCACATAGCTTTTCCTTTCATTAATTTTTAAAATTATATTTATTTGTTATTTGTCTGTTTTTGGTTTATCATTTGTCTGTTCTTTAGTTAAGACCAAGAAGTGTCATTATAAGTGCCATACGTACATATACACCATACTGTACCTGTTTAAAGTAAGCTGCCCTTGGATCATCATCCACTTCGACAGATATCTCATTAACACGTGGCAGAGGATGAAGAACATACATATTATCCTTGGCAAGAGCCATCTTGGCTGTATCTAACACATAGAAATCCTTCATACGAAGATATTCATCCTCAGAGAAGAAACGTTCTCTCTGGACACGTGTCATATATAGGATATCAAGCTGTGGTATAGCTTCTTCAAGGCTTTCAACTTCTATGAATTCTGCGTTGTTAGCAGACAGTACATCATCTCTGATATAATCAGGGATTCTTAACTCTTTAGGAGAGATAAGTACGAATCTTACGTTGCTATATCTTACAAGAGAGTTGATAAGAGAGTGAACAGTTCTGCCGAACTTTAAATCGCCACACAGACCGATAGTGAAGTTATCAAGAGATCCTCTTAATTCTCTTATAGTCATAAGATCTGTAAGTGTCTGTGTTGGGTGCTGATGTCCGCCATCACCTGCGTTTATAACAGGTATAGAAGACTTGCTTGCTGCAACCATAGGTGCGCCTTCCTTAGGATGTCTCATAGCACATATATCAGCATAGCAAGATATAACCCTGATTGTATCTGACACACTCTCGCCCTTAGAAGCTGAACTTGAGTTAGCAGAAGAAAAACCTAATACAGAACCCCCAAGGTTAAGCATTGCTGACTCAAAACTAAGACGGGTTCTAGTACTAGGTTCATAGAATAAAGTTGCTAATTTCTTTCCATCACATACGTGACTGTATTTCTTAGGATCCTTTGAAATGTCTCTGGCAAGATCAAGAAGATCTGTTAACTCGCTGACACTTAAATCCAGTGGACTAAGTAAATGTTTCATCAATTGTTCCTCCGTGTGCTGTTGTTATGTTTAGCGTTATCTGACTTCATAATAAGAAAAGTGATTAAAAATAATCATCATACTGATAGCCAGTAACATTTACATATATATTACTATTATTTAACATAATTCTCAATTGTTATTTTGAAAAAAATGTGATAAAATTGTAAACATTATTAATAAGTATAATGACCAGTATAATCAGACTAAATTAAAGATAGGTGTAATCTTATTATATAGGTTTAACATAGGAATGGAGGATTAGTTTATATGTCAAAGATAATATTAACAGGAGACAGACCAACAGGCAAGCTTCATCTTGGCCATTATGTGGGTTCATTAAAGAGAAGGGTTGAACTTCAGAATTCAGGAGAATTCGAGAAGATATTCATAATGATAGCTGATGCACAGGCTCTTACAGATAATGCAGATAATCCTGAAAAGGTTCGTCAGAATATAATAGAAGTAGCACTAGATTATCTTTCAGTAGGTATTGACCCAGCTAAGTCTAATATATTCATACAGTCACAGATTTCACAGCTTACAGAGCTCACATTCTATTATATGAATCTTGTTACAGTATCAAGACTTCAGAGAAATCCAACAGTTAAATCAGAGATTCAGATGCGTAACTTTGAGGCAAGTATTCCAGTTGGATTCTTCTGTTATCCTATAAGCCAGGCTGCAGATATAACAGCCTTTAAGGCAACTACAGTTCCAGTAGGTGAAGATCAGGAACCTATGATAGAACAGACAAGGGAGATAGTAAGAAAGTTTAATTCAGTATATGGTGAGACGTTAGTTGAGCCTGAGATTCTTCTTCCACAGAACCAGGCATGTTTAAGGCTTCCAGGTACAGACGGAAAGGCAAAGATGAGTAAATCACTTGGAAACTGTATATATCTGTCAGATAGTGCTGATGATGTGAAGAATAAGGTAAGAGGCATGTATACAGATCCTGATCATATTAAGGTTAGTGACCCAGGCAAGATAGAAGGCAACACAGTATTTACATATCTTGATGCTTTCTGTACAGATGAGGATTTTGCTTTATTCCTCCCAGAATACAATAATTTGGATGAACTTAAGGAACACTATAAGAGAGGTGGTCTTGGTGATGTCAAGGTTAAGAAGCTTCTTACAGAGGTACTTAACAAGGAATTAGAGCCTATAAGAAACAGACGTCATGAGTACGAAAAGGATATACCAGAAGTATACCATATCTTACAGGAAGGCACTAAGAAAGCATATGAAGTGGCAGAACAGACACTCAACGAAGTGAAAGCTGCTATGAAAATAAACTACTTTGATGATGCTGAGCTTATTAAGCATCAGGCTGAAAAATATAACGGACAGTAGAATAAAACTTAGCCGGATGATACTAGGAATAGATGAAACTGAAAAAGAAGAATTAAAGAAAAAAATGTAAAAATTCTAAGGTTATAAAAAAGAATAATTATAAAAGCTACATCAAAGATATAGTAAATTTGATGTAGCTTTTAGTTTAGTATGAACAATGTTTATAAATTATGCTTATAAATAAATATGTTATAATGATGAATAAAACCACATTACAGTTTTTTAATAACCATGTTATTAGGGCGCGATATCTTGATTTCCTTGCCATTCATAACTATAAGACCTTTTTTATAATCTACTGTAAAGATAGTGATAGAGCTGCCCTCGTTATTCATAGACATGAGGTGCTTATTATCAGGAAAAAGACATACATATTTAGGATAATCGCCACTTACAGGAAGTGAGTTAAGAGTAACAATCTTTCCTGACTTCTTATCAACAGAATATATTGTAGCAGTGTTATCGCCAGCATTAGAGCAGATAAGATTGCTGCCGTTATTGGCAAATATTATATCAGAGGCAGCACTATTTGACTTGTGGTCACGTCTTACAGTAAATATGTTTTGAATCATCTCAAAACGGGTTTTATCTGAATCCTTGTCATAAGAATATACATTGATATAATTCTTTAATTCACATACGACATAAGCATATTTTCCATCTTCTGAGAATATCATCTTTCTAGGGGCTGATTCCTGCTGTGAACGGATTATATCAAACAGCTTAAGCTTACCGGTTCTGTGGTTGAATTCATATAACTTAATCTGATCAATACCAAGATCACACGCACATAACAGATCTTCATCAGGTGTGAAGCATGTGTTGCTTACGTGAGGACGGAAATTGCGTTCTGCAACGCTGCCCATGCCTTTGTGGAATACCTCGTCAGCAATACTGCCAACAGAACCATCAGCATTTATGTGCATGACAGTGATCTTACCGTCATGATAACCAGATACTACAAGGAAATTGTTGGCCTTAGTAACTGATATATGACAACCTCTCATACCGTTTATAGATGCGACATTCATAAGCTCAAGGCTTCCATCTTCGGTTATGGCATAGGCTGATACACCCTGGTCGCATATGGCATATAGGAATCTTTTGTCATGTGAAAGAGTTATATAAGAAGGGTTATCAATAGGTACTTCGCAGCGTTCATATATACGTCCCTTCTCAACATCACAATCGTATATATGTATACCTTTACTGCTCTCATGGGTGTAACTTCCCACATAAGCAACGTAATTATCTTTCATAGTAACCTCCAATCATTATCGCAAGAACTAAAAATATATGTATATATTAGCATTTTTCTTTGTGTTTATCAAGGCAGACATTTACAAGTACGATATCTTTACCAATCGATTTTATACAATGAAATGGAATGACATACACGAACTCCCTTCCAAAGACACCACATAGCCTGGCAGGACCAGGAACTATGATTGAGTTGATGCAGCCGTTAGATGGCTCGAAATCTATGTCGATAACACATCCAAGAATCCGGCAGTCATTTTCATTGATGACCTGTTTGTTTTTAAGATCATACATTTTCATACAGATTAAAAACTCCTTTCTGACGTTTTGCCTTCTGCAGGTGTTTTGTAACAGTCGCGGCTTTGCATTTTTGTGTTCTTATTAAAATAATATGCTGATATACGCAGAAATGTGAAAACATGAGTGAATTATCAAAATATAAAGATAAAATGAATATATTGTGAAAGAAATAAAGTATATATTTACATAAAAACTTTTTATGGTAGAATGATAATATAATTATGATGTCGGAGGCAAAAACTCTGATACTAAAAAATATGGAGGATTTGATATATGTATTACTTTTATGATGCAACATATATACTTGTGCTTATAGGTGCAGTTATAAGTATCATAGCATCCATGAATGTTAAGTCAACATTTAGCAGATACAGTACGAATATGACAGGTGCACAAGCAGCAAGTGAAATACTAAGAGCAGCCGGGATAACAGATGTCAGGATAGAAAGAGTGAGCGGAAATCTCACAGACCATTACTCGCCTAAGGAAGGAGTGTTAAGGTTATCAGATAGCGTATATGATGTTAATACGGTGGCAGCTGTTGGTGTAGCAGCACATGAATGTGGACATGCGATGCAGTATGATCAGGATTATTTTCCTATTAAGATAAGATCGGTTGTTATTCCGCTTGCTAATATAGGTTCATCTTTATCATGGCCAGTCATATTGTTAGGACTTATATTCGGAGCAACCGGGCTTATGCAGATAGGTGTTCTGTTATTCTCGCTCGTTGTTATATTCCAGCTTCTTACACTTCCAGTAGAATTCGATGCCTCAGCAAGAGCACTTAGAACACTTCGTGACAGAAATATGCTTGCAGGACGTGAACTCTCAGGAGCAAGGCAGGTACTTACAGCGGCAGCACTCACATATGTTGCAGCACTTGTTACATCTGTACTTCAGTTATTAAGACTTGTGCTGATAACCAGAAGAAATGACTGATTGACGTGAGTGTATTTGGGTATGATGAAAAATTAGAAAAATGTGGATATTAAAGGCAATAACTATAAGTAAATATACATGAGTAGCAATTTAAAGATGCAAGTGAACAATTGGCAGGAATATCATAAGATATTTTTGCAAATTGAATGCTTGCATCTTTTTATGTATAATAAAGCGGTCAAATATTTTATGCATAAAATATATGCAACATAAATAAAATTATTAACAAACGGGAGAAAATGATGAGTAGAATCAAAAAACACAAATATGAAATAGCATTTATACTAATAGTGCTTGTGCAGGTTGTATATATATCCTGTATGTTTGGGATTAATAAGCAGGGGTTTCATTCTGATGAATTATGGAATTATGGATTTGCTAATAGCACTGATGGAACACATATATATCAGTCGGATTTGGGACATAAAGCTAAGAATCTTGACTCATGGCAAAGTTCAGAAAATTTTCGCAAATATATATCTGTAGATAAAAATGAGATATTTAATTATTCATCTATTTACTGGAATGCAGAGTGTGATTACAATCCTCCACTTGGATATATGATGTTACATTTTATATGTTCATTTTTTCCAGGTACATGGTCTAAGTGGTATTGTTTTGCACTTAATATGATATGTTTTGTTGTAATGCAGATATATCTTTACAAACTGTCTGCATCAATAACTAAAAACAAGCTGGCAGGATTATTTACCATATTATTCTTTGGATTTACAATGGCTGCATTAAATATCTGTATTTTTTTAAGAATCTATGCTCCTGCAACAATGTTTGGAACAATGCTTATGTATTATTCACATAAGTTGTATGATGCAAGAAATGATGAAAAAATACATTATGATTTATATATAAAAGCATTTGTTGTTACATTAGCTGGATGTTTTACACTTCATTTTTTCCTTCCTTTTGCATTCATAATAACAGCAATGTATAGCTTGTATTATTTGTTTTCAAAACATTATAGACAATTTTTTGTATATGGTTTTGTTATGGCTGGAAGTGTTTTGGTGTCAATATTAATATTTCCAGCTACTTTTGAGCAGATGATAGGAGATTCGTCAACATTATCTTATATGAATAAACAATACTCATTGGCATGGCAGAATAAAATATACTGGGCTTACATGACTAACGACTTGTTTGGTATTCATAATTCAATATGGAAAACTATGACGTGGGAATATATTGCATATGGAATTGGAATAATTTTGTTTATAACATTACCGTTAGGATTCGTATTCAGACATGAAAGCTGGCTTAAAAATGCATTGATATGTAGCAAAAATAAGGTTGTAGATATATGTAAAAGAATAAGAAAATGTTCATATACAATTATTGTCATGATATCAACAGTAATATTCGTTATATTGATAGCAGCAGCTAAAACATCAGTTGGAGGAATGGGACGTTGTTGTACAAGATATATATTTATAATATATCCTATTATGGCATGCTTTTCAGTATTGATTATCTGGTATATTGTGACATATCTTTTTAAAGATATAAAGATAGAAATGGCTATATGTGCTGTATTGTGTATATTATTTGTTGTTCTTAGTAATGTATTATACTCGGATGCTTATTATTTTAAACATTATGAGGAAGGGAAAACATTAACTATGCTTGAAAAAAATGCCAATTGCATAATAGTTTCAAGTGATGCATGGTTATCAACCTGTTACACATGTGAATTATATAATACACAAAATTATTATTTAACAGGATATGATAGTGCTTTAAAAGATTGTTATGACTCAGATGTTATAGATTTATCAGATCCATTATATCTTATATTGGATATTAGCAATATGGATGGCAATAAAGATTTATGGATGTTAGGAAATAAAGTCAATGATGAAAGAAACAATATAAAAGAGTATAAAAGTGAGGACTATATAGAATATTTTGAGAAATTAGATATATCAACGAAAACTGAATATGTTGGAACTGATTCAGTTTTTGGAAGAATGGTGAAAATATATAGATTGAATTGATTTAATAAAAAAAGTGTAGATATGAGAAATTATATCCTATATGAATATGTCGTTTTTGTAAAATGTGACAAAAAACACTTAAATATTCATTAAAAATATGTTACAATGCACTTAATAAAAAACATAATCAACTGACTATGTACAATTTATAACTTTAGTACTATACTAATAGTACAGAAGTACTCACACGCACCAAAATGGGGGATAAGAGACGATTGCAATATATATCATATAGTAATAGAATCTAGGAGCAGTTGATTATTGCATTTACATTATTAAAGAGGGGTTGTTATGGAAACATATTCATACACAGCAGTTGCAAAGGATGGCAAGGATAAAAAGGGTCAGATAGAAGCAGAAACAAGAGATGAAGCTGCAAGAAAGTTAAAAGAGCAGGGGCTTACACCTATGTCTATCAAGACACAGACAGCATTTGATAAGGATATAGAACTTCCTTTTCTTACTAAGAAGAAAGTTAAGCCAAGAGATATGAGTGTATTCTGCAGGCAGTTTGCAAGTATACTTAATGCTGGTGTCAGTGTTGTTAACGCTCTTGAGATGCTAGCAGAGCAGACAGAGAATAAGAATCTTAAGAAAGCTATTATGGATGCCCAGTCGGGTGTAGAAAAGGGTGAAACATTATCAGATTCCATGAGACAGGATTCTGGTATATTCCCATCTATTCTTATAGATATGGTTAAAGCAGGTGAGTCATCAGGTAGTCTTGAGAATGCTCTTACGCGTATGGCTATACAGTTTGAGAAACAGGCTAAGACACAGGGGATAGTTAAGAAGGCTATGATGTACCCATGTGTGCTTCTTGTGGTTATGGTTGGCGTAATCATAGTTATGTTAACATTCGTTATACCAAACTTTGTATCAATGTTTGAGGATCTTGAATCAGATCTGCCATTCATGACTAAGGCAGTGCTTTCTATGAGTGATGCGGTTATGAATTACTGGTACATAATAATAGCGGTTATAGCGGCTATAGTAGTTGGATATAAGATGTATGTAAAGACCGATGCAGGAAGACATTCAGTAGATAAGCTTAAGCTTAAGATTCCTGTATTTGGAGTTCTTCAGACGAAGACGGCATGTGCAAGCTTTGCAAGAACGCTTAGTACACTTCTTCAGGCAGGTATGCCTATGATAGAAGCTATAGATATAGCAGCCTCTACTATGTCGAATGTTATGTATAAGGATGCACTTATGAAGGCTAAGAGTGGTGTTGCCCTTGGACTTCCACTATCAAACCAGTTAAAGGCATCACAGATATTTCCACCTATGATAGTTCATATGGTAGGTATCGGCGAGGAAACAGGTAACATAGAAGAAATGCTTACTAATTCAGCAGGCTACTATGAGGAAGAAGTTGAAGTGCAGACACAGACACTTACAGCACTTATGGAGCCGGCTATCATAGTTATTATGGCACTTGTAGTTGTAGTACTTATACTTTCTATATACCAGCCTATGATACAGCTTTACAATACATTGGGATAGGTACATATATAATATATGCACGAATTAGCATGTATATGATCAGTATGACGGTGAAAAGTCACACTGAATTATATAAATATTTTATTATCAAAGGGAGATAAAGAACATGAAAAAGACACAGAAAAGACTTGGTAACAAGGGTTTCTCTTTAGTTGAGCTTATCGTTGTTATCGCAATTATGGCAGTACTCGTTGGTGTACTTGCTCCAACACTTATCAGAAACGTTGAGAAGTCAAGAGAATCTAAGGATGCTCAGAATGTTGACCAGATTAAGAGCGCACTTGAGGTAGCTCTTCAAAAAGAGGATGCTTACACTTCAGCAGTTCCTGCAACAGGTACAACAACAGCAATAACAATGAATGCATCTGGAGTTTCAGTTAGTAATACAACAGTAAGTGAAGCGATACATGAATCATTAGATGTAACTAAAACAAAGCCAACATCTAAGAAGTTCAAGGCTGCAAATATTACTTTTACAGTTGATAATCAGGGTCATGTTGCAACATCTGGTGTACCAGAATTGGATTAATTATTATAAAGGATTTTACCATGCAATACGAACTACCAATCTACGTCATAATATTCCTCTACGGTATCGTAATAGGAAGCTTTTTGAACGTACTTATATATAGATTACCATTAAAAGAGAATATAGCGACGGAGAGTTCGCATTGTATGTCATGTGGTCATAAACTCCAGTGGTACGATTTAGTGCCACTGGTAAGCTACATGATATTAGGCGGAAAGTGCCGTTATTGTAAGACAAAGATATCACCACAGTACCCGGTTATAGAGGGGATTAATGGTGCTATGTATGTCATCATATTTTTAGTGAATGGACTGAATATCATATCAGGTCTGATGTGTCTGGTATTCTCGATGTTTCTTGTTATAACAGTTATAGACGAGAGAACACAGGAAATACCATTCGCACTTAATGTAGTAATAGGAGTCCTCGGTATAATAAGAATACTTTTTGACAGAGAACACCTATTAGATTATCTAATAGGCTTTTTTTGTGTAAGCACATTTATGCTGCTGCTTCTTATTATAGGAAGAGCCATAAAGGGAGTCGATGCATTTGGCGGAGGCGACATCAAGCTTATGGCAGCGGCAGGACTGTTTATGGGATGGAAAAATGTTATACTTGCATTTTTGCTTGGCTGCATCTTTGGTGCGGTAATACATGTTATAAGAATGAAGGTCAGTGGCAAGGAAAGAGTACTTGCTTTCGGACCATATTTGTGTGCAGGGCTTACAATAGCCATGCTTTTTGGTACGAATATAATTAACTGGTACATATCAATGTTTTGATGTTATTTTAATTAAAAGTGACTAAGGGAAAATGTATCAGTATTTATATATAGATTTATAATATGCTAAGGGGAGAGGAGACTGTTTCGTTATGGCAGTTAAGGTTAACGGCAAATATATAAGCATAAGCATTAACAACGAATATACAAAGTTGTGCGAAGCAACAAAGGGTGTTAAAGCAACTACTATTCATAAGGTAGTTACAATCCCAACACCAGAAGGTGTGTATAATGATGGTGAGATTCTTGATGTAAAAGAATTCGCCAAGGTTATAAAGTCATCACTTGATGACAATCGTATGAATTCTAATGATGTTGTGTTCTCAATATCATCTAGTAAAATAGCTACAAAGGATGTCATTGTTCCTGATATTAAGAGGAACAAGATAGATAAAATCATAGAAACCAATGCAGCAGAGTATTTCCCAGTTAAAATAGAAGATTATATAGTACAGTATTATCCTATCGAGAAGGTAAAAGAGGATAACACACCGAAGTTAAAGGTTGTGGTTATAGCAGCTCCTGCGAATATGATAGAACAGTACTATGAGCTTGCACAGGCTATGGGGCTTAAGGTGGCATTCATTGATTATGCAGGTAACAGTACATATCAGCTTATAAAACAGCAGATAGATGAAGGTACTAATCTTGTTATATCTATAGAGAATGATTCAACACTTGTAAGTATCTTTAAGGCAGGTGCCTTACAGCTGCAAAGAACTGTCCACTATGGCAAGACTCTTATGGTTAAAACCATAATGGATGAATATAAGCTGAATTATGATCAGGCACTTCAAAAGCTTCAGACAGAATATCTTCTTGGTAAGACAGTAGATTCTAATGATGTTACAGAGTCAGTGAGAGCACTTATAAGCAATATAAGCAGAATTACAGATTATTATGTTTCAAGAAATAATACGCCTATAGAGAAGATATACATCATAGGTAATGCCACAACTATAAGAGGTTTTAACAAGCTGTTAACAAACGAGTTTAATATGGAAGTTATTCCGATAGAAAAGCTTGATGGTGTGCTTACAGACAAGAGAACATATGTTGATGAAAATGCGCTTACAGCGTATACAGCAACTATAGGTGCATTCATAGCACCGGTCAATTTTGTTTCACTTAACAAGATAAAGGAGGACAAGAAAAAGGATGCAGGAAAAGGCATGGCACTGGTCGTTATAGCGGCGGTTGCAGCCTCACTTTTACTTGTACTTGTCCCAGGTATCCAGCTGGTATTCACAAACATAGAAGTAGCAGCCCTTAAGAATGATGTTAAGAAGCTTCAGCCTATTGAAGAGATTGTAAATAAGTATTATGAAGCCAAGGATGAGAATACAGATGTGAACACATTCAAGACACAGGCTTCCAACAACAACGATTCAGTTGATACATTTGTAAAGGAACTTGAAAGCAAGGTGCCTAGTGATGTTGTCATAACAAGTATGAGTATAACATCTGGCAATGTGGCAGTGAGTGGTACAGCAGCAAGCAAGTCATCACTTGGTATGCTTATACTTCAGCTTAAGTCTATACCAACTGTATCTAATGTTATTGTATCCAATGAAACAGAAAATGAGGATAATACAGGAACTGTACAGCTTACTTTTTCTCTTAGCTGCTCATTTGGAGATATAAAGGGTGCTTCACAGGGAGGTAATAAGTAATGAAGGAAAAGTTAAAGAATAGTCTTACTATATCTGAAAAAGATAAGAAGTTACTTGTGTATGTATTTGCATTTCTTATAATCTTTATAGCTTACTTTGTTGGTTACCAGAATCTGTCAGCTTCTCTTGATACATCAACTAAGCAGGTTACAGAGCTTACAAAGAAAAAGAAAGATTTACAGAAAAAGAATGATAACAAAGCTAAGTATGAGTCAGATACACTTTCTTTACAGAGCGATTCATCAAAGCTTTTAAAGACATTTGAAAATGGTACAAGCCAGCCGGCAACATTACAGTTTTTAAACACTATTGAGAGTTCAACTGGTGTATGGATAAAGAGTATAACATTCTCTGATCCTGTTGCAGTGTATACATTTGGACAGAAGGCATCTTCTAACCCATCGAATACATCAGGCAGCGCATATCAGACTAATAATGTAGGTTACAAGGAAACTATCAATGTATCTTATGAAGGTACTTATGCAGAGTGGAAGAATCTTATCGGATTTATCAACAACTATGAAAAAAAGAATACGATAGAAGCATTAACAACAACTTATAATGAAGCAACAAATGTTGTTACAGGTACGATGACACTTGCATTGTATTCTATAACAGGTAACGGAAGAGAGTTCAGTGAACCTAAGTTTGACTTAAAGACAGGAACAGATAATATATTTGCAAAGCCAGCTGAATAGTTAAGGGTTAAGTAACCAGCCAGGAAATGGAGAATAACAGATGATTATGATAAAAAAATCAGGTGCTGATAAGCGAAAAGGAAAACTGAATAATGCAGGTTTCTCTCTTGTAGAGGTGCTTGTTGCCATGGCAGTGCTTGCTATTCTTTCTATTCCTGTTCTAGGTTCGTTTTCTAACGCAGCAAGAATCAATCATAAGGCTCGTAAAGAAGAAAATGCGAATACTGTTGCTTCTGATATAGTAGAACAGTTTAAGTCTGTAAGCATGAGCAGGATACTTGAGGATTATGCTGGAAAATATACAGAAAGCTCTGGAAAATATATATTCAGGGAAACAAAGGAAGGAACAAATGGGGAAGAATATACTGTTGTAACCGAACTTGATCCAGGTATATATAATTCAGGTGATGATAGTGATAAGAACTATAACAATAATATTAACTCTTATGTAAATTCGGTTAAGAATGTTGTGTTAAGAGAAGATTTATACAGCCATGATATAGATGCTGAGAATTATTTCAAGGAAAGATATACATCTGGTTTTGATAAAAATAAGATAGAAAAGACAACTAATGTTAAGATAGAAGTTAAACATAGTGAATTATCTGAGGCACCAGCTGAGGCTTCAAGTGCGGTTGATACGGGTATAGATGCATATTATCAGAGGATAACACTGGATTTTGAATACATATATGATGGAAATAAGGCTTATGCATATACAGCATCTATTACATATCCTAATAATTATTTCAAGGCGGAAATAACAGGTGATAATTCTTATAGAATATCATCCTCATTACCTAATAATCTTAAAGATGTGTATATGTTTTATATACCTTATGACAGACATTCGACTTTAACTGTAGGTGATAACAGATATTATTATACTACTGATAAGATTAACATAACTTACGATTATCAGGAAAATGCATTTGTTAAATATGATAATTGTAATGTGTTTCTTATTCAGCAGACATCTAACAACACAACAGACAGCTCTAAGAATATGATGATTAACAAAGACAAGGTGAGTCTTTATCTTAACAAAGATACTTCAAGACAGGAGTTTGCAAACGTAGGAACGATTAATCTTGGAAATAAGACAGTTAATAAAGATGGAACAACTAATCCAGGACCGGTAAGTGTATTTTCTAATATATATAAGTGGGATGAATATAAGGATATTAACAATACTGGTTCAGGCAGCAATGGAGTAGCAAGTAAGAGTCTTTTGTATACTATGACGGTTAAAGTATATTATGGCGGTAATGCCGATACATCGAAGGAAGAACCGATGATACAGATGACTACAACAAAGATCGGGTAGAGAAAGGTGAGGAGAAGCTTATGATAGCACATAATTTAAGAAAAAGAGTTAAGTGTAATAATAACGGTTCAACTATGGTTATCGTACTTATAATGTTATCATTTGTTATGATACTTGCCACCGTAGTTACTTCATCTACTATTATGAATCTTAAGCTGAAGGTAGCTAATAAGCAGTCAGCTAAAACTTTTTATACATCTGAGGATGCAGTCAATGAGATATATGTTGCTATGGGACAGATGTCATCAGACTGTTTTAACAGTGCATACCAGGATCAGGTTGCGAAGATGGTTGTCAATACCGAAAGTGGTATAACAACTGTTGATAATATAACATGTAATAAGGAACTACGACTTGATTATATTCATAGAATGCTTAATAAGCTTGGCATGATACAGGATAATATGCTTGATAGTATCAAGTATAAGGATGATAGTGATTATGTAAGCAGGAAGCAGGAGGGCGTGTACGAAAGAGGCAGTAATACAATAGAGGCGCAGGGTATAGTCAGTGTCCTTAATGATTGTATAGAAGCAACGCATAAATCAGGAAGTAACACGCTTGATGTTGAATCCATAGATAACATCCAGATTGTAAGTAAGAAGAGTCAGGTTGAGGAGAATATTTTTTATTATACAATTAATATTAATAACTGCCTTGTAAAGTATCTTACACAGGCAGGATATTATTCATATATTACATTTGATATGACCCTTGGAATACCTGACAAGCTTGTTAATATAACTGATTCAAAGAAACTTAGTCTTGATTCGTTTTTAAGATATGCTATTGTTGGAAACAAGGGGATATCAGTTGCATCCAATGCATCATTTAATCTGAATGGTAATGCTTTTGCAGGCTCAGCAGGTGGTTTTAAAGTGAATCCAGCGGCAACAGCTAATGTAGCAGGAGACACACTTCTTGCTACAAGTGGTGATATTGTTGTTGAAAATGGAACACTTAATGCAGGAAATGGTGGAACAGGCAGCAGGATATGGTGTGAGAATATCAAGACCTCTGACAGTACAGGTGGAACTTCTAGCATAACAGTAAACGGAA
>ERZ506753.923-NODE-923-length-20996-cov-4.663483_pt1 | contig 20996 bp, 16 predicted proteins | sample MGYA00513044_ERZ506753 | MGnify/ENA metagenome assembly ERZ506753 | reverse complement strand
TGACAGCTATTATTTGTAAAAAATCGGTGTCCAACAGCCTGGAAAGTTGCCCAACACAGCAAAGGATTCATATAGAAGGCCAAGCGTGCATCCCGTTACAATGCATGCTGAAAATGTGTTTTTTGTATGATTCGCGCTGTTGCAATATTATTTGGAATGAAAAAGAGGATGTAAAGGGGTCTTACAATGATGGATGTTTCAAAAAACGCAGAGCGCTTTATGGGCTATGCGGATGTCTACCACATGGCGCGACCGCGCGGCCCGCGCTTTGTCGTGGACTGCCTGATTAACTATTTGGGGTATTTTCCGCAAACGGTCGTAGACCTGGGCTGTGGAACGGGGCTTTCCACCCGCCTGTGGGGAACCGCCGCGGCTGAGGTAATCGGCGTGGAACCAAGCCCGGATATGATTGCTTATGCGCAGGAGCATCGTGTGCCGAAGCAAAATATCCGCTTTGTCAATGCCTTTGCCCATGAAACGGGCCTTGCGCCGGAATGCGCTGATTTGGTGACCTGCTCCCAGTCTTTTCACTGGATGGAGCCGGAGGAAACGTTGCAGGAGGTAAATCGCATTTTAAAGCCCGGCGGTATTTTTGCCACCTACGACTGCGACTGGCCGCCTGTGTGCGACCGCAGGGCAGAGGAAGCTTATAACGACCTGCAACGCAGGATTCAGGAGCTTGCGAGCGCTACCAAGGATTATGCAGATAGCTTTTTACGTTGGGAGAAAAGCGAGCATTTATCCCGTATTCAAGAAAGCGGATTTTTTGGCTACACCCGTGAGATTGTTTTTTCGAATACGGAGGAGGGTGACGCACGCCGTTTCATCAACCTTGCGCTCAGCCAGGGGAGCCTGCAAACCATGCTGCGCATGGAGCCGGAGATCGTCAAGCTTTGCGTGTCCCGTTTTGAGAAAAAAGTGCATGAGATTTTTGAGGATGAAATTTTCCGCATGGATTTCTGCTACCGAATGCGCATCGGGATGAAAGATGACAGGGCAGAGGAAGAGCAGAATTCTGTCATTGACTAAAATGATTTAAAAATAAAAAGGCGCTGTTGCAAAGCATTGTGCAACAGCGCCTTTTTATTTTTATCCTGCATAAAGCTGCTATCTTTTCGATGGTATAGAGCATCTAGGTGGATCGCTTAAAAGGCCTTGAGAACCCCTTCCTCTTCTGCAATTGCCAGTTCGGATAGATACCGCTGCAAAGCATCCTTCCAATGTGGCAGTCTCGGAAAACCTGCTTCATCCAGGCTCTCTTTAGAAAGGCGCGAATTTAGCGGACGGGCAGCCGGGCTGGGATAATCCGCCGTGGCAACTGGGTGGATTTTTGCAGGCAGGTGCCCCAGACGCATAATTTCTCTTGCAAATTCATACCAGCTGCAATAGCCCTCGTTGGTGGCGTGATAGGTGCCGAAGCGCTCTGTCATCGCCATATCGCACAGCAGGGGGGCAAGGTCTGCCGTGTAGGTGGGGGAGCCTATCTGATCGCTTACCACGGAAATCTCTTCTTTTTCCCGGCCAAGCCGAAGCATCGTTTTTACAAAGTTAGAGCCGTTGATGCCGAATACCCATGAGGTGCGCACGATAAAAGAGCGTGGGCATAGGATTCGCGTGCTGTTTTCGCCGCTCAATTTTGTTTCCCCATAGGTGTTCAGTGGATTTTTGGCTTCATAGATGCCGAGCGGCTGCTCTCCGGAGGCGCCAAACACATAATCCGTGCTGATATAAATAAGCTTTGCGCCCGTTTTATTGGCCGCCGCGGCAATGTTTGCGCTGCCTCGGTAATTGATATCCATGCAAAGCGTCTGCTCCGTTTCAGCACGGTTGACGTTGGTATAGGCCGCGCAGTGGATCACAGCGTCTGGCTGGTAGGTTTCGACCCAATGCATGACCTGCGGCATATTCGTGATATCGCACTCCTCTCGATCAATCCCGCGGCAGGGGATTTTACGCCGGTGGAGTTCTTTGAGCACGTCGTAACCTAACTGGCCGTTGGAACCGGTTACCAAAATCTTCATAGAAAATAGTCCTTCCTATTGTTTAAAATATGTCGATTAGGAACCTGTGCCCGCAGGGCGGCAGCCGCCTTGCGGTCCATTCCGGTTTTTCCCGCGCCTTCTGGGTGGTGCGCGGGGAAAAAACAACAAAAGCAAATCGCAATTCTAGCATTTTACGGGCTTTTGTTGCCCATTTTTAATAGCATTTATTCAAAAAATGACAATTTAACCCATCCAAAAATAGGAGAAAAGGAGCGGCGAAAACGCTGCTCCATCGCATGCATTCTGTTTGAAAAAGGGCTTTACAGTGGATAAATAAAACGCACATCACTCTCGGCCAGCAAAGGAGCGTTTTGATCTTTGGCAGATAGTATCGGATGTTGCAGCCCCCAAAGGACGCCGAGCGCCGGATCGTCAAAGCGGATGCTCCGGTCATTTTCCGGCGCGTAATACTCATCCACCTTGTATTCCACCTCTACATCATCGGTCAAGGTCAAAAAGCCGTGCAGACAGCCTTTTGGGATAAAAATTTGCTTTTTATTTTCCTCTGTCAGTTCGACGCCGATCCACTTCAGGTAGGAAGGGGAGCCGTGTCGAATATCAACGGCAACATCCAGCAGCGCGCCGCGCGTACACGTTAGCAGTTTGCTCTGCGCTTTTGGGTTTGTCTGACAGTGCAGCCCGCGGATGGTGCCCTTGTGCTGAGTGCGGGAACGGTTGTCCTGCACAAAACGAACCTGAATGCCGCAGGCAGCGTATTTTTCATAGGAATAGGATTCCATAAACCAACCCCGATTGTCTCCGAATACGTCGGGCTCAATCAAAAAAGCGCCTTCAATTTTGGTTTGTATGACGTTCATACATAGCCCCGTCTTTCATAAAAATACTTCGCTGAAAATAAACGATGGCTCAATCAAGAGCATGAATCATCGGGTCGTCGTCATCTGAGCCCCAGCGGCGCGCACGTTTGCCCGGCGCATTTTCATACAGGATTTTGCCCTCCGCCACTCGGCGCAGGTGCTGCCCATAGGTTGATTTTCCATATTTCTCAGCAGATGAGATCAGCGCCTTTTTGGTGATCCATCGTTTGTTATAGGCGATCTCCTCTGGGGAACAAATTTTGATCCCTTGCAGCTTTTCAACCGTGCGGATGAAGTGGGCGGCATCCATCAGGGCGTCCACCGTGCCTGTATCCAGCCAGGCAAAGCCGCGGCCAAGGAAGCGGACGTCAAGGTCGCCCAGCTCCAGGTATTTGCGATTAATATCCGTAATCTCATATTCTCCGCGGGCGCTGGGCTGAAGCGCCTTTGCAAATTCCACAACGCGGTTATCATAAAAGTAAAGCCCGGTCACAGCATAGTTTGATTTTGGCTCCTTCGGTTTTTCCTCAATAGAGGTCGGCTCACCTTTTGCGTTAAATTCCACCACGCCGAAAGCGCTTGGATCATCCACATAGTAGCCGAAAATCGTGGCACGCCCCGGATTGATGGCCGCTTGGCGAAGCAAATGGCCTAGACCGTTGCCATAAAAAATATTATCTCCAAGGATCATGGCAACGCTGTCGTCTCCAATAAAATCTTCTCCGATGACAAAAGCCTGCGCAAGGCCGTTCGGCTTGTCCTGCACAGCGTAGGAAAGCTTAAGGCCGAATTGCTTCCCCGTGCCCATAAGCGCTTCAAATTTCGGCGTATCCTCAGGTGTAGAAATAATCAGAATTTCCCGAATACCAGCGAGCATCAGGATCGACAGCGGATAATAAATCATTGGCTTATCATAGACCGGAAGCAGCTGCTTACTGGTGACCATTGTCAAAGGGTAAAGCCGGGTGCCGGATCCTCCAGCTAAAATGATTCCCTTCAAGGCGCACACTCCTCATCTCTGATGAAAACAAACAAATTGCACAAAAACAGCAATCCATAAACACAATCTAACGTTCATATAATAATACGAAATCGTATTTCCGTCAACCGCGTTTTCAAAAGCGGAACCTGTAAACGCAGATTAGAACACACTTTTCAACGCATTTTTGCAGATTGTCCAATTATTAGAACCTTTTATTTTGCTCCAAAGTATAAAATAAATTGACAAAGAGGGTTCCGCTATATTATAATTTAGCCGTGGCTAACAATTTCGAAATCAGGTTTCCTCTGTAGGGAGGCGGGCCTTTTTGAATGAGGAGCAGCAGTTTGCCCTTTCACGCCTTATGGCGCTGTAAACAGGCAAAATATCCAAATGAGTGTGAAGGGATCGGTGTTTGATGCTGAAAACAGTTGACCGGCTTCGCCCTGGGGAAAAAGGCGTTGTGACAGGGCTTGGCAGCACGGGTGCGGTGCGCCGCCACATTATTGATATGGGGATCACGCCCGGCGCGGTGATCGTCATGCGGAAAACAGCCCCGATGGGGGATCCAATTGAAATTAATGTGAGAGGGTATGAGTTGAGCATCCGCAAGTCGGAAGCGCAAAATATCCGGGTTGAGGTTTCAGAGTGATTTTGCAAAAAGGATGGTTTGAAGGATGAGCTATCGCTATGCGCTCGCGGGGAATCCCAACTGCGGGAAAACGACGCTTTTTAATGCGGTGACAGGCAGCAATCAATATGTCGGCAATTGGCCCGGTGTTACGGTTGAAAAAAAGGAGGGCAAGGTCATTGGCAGCGAAGCGGACGCCTCGATTGTTGACCTCCCCGGGATTTATTCCCTCTCCCCCTATTCCATGGAGGAGATTGTCACCCGGAATTATCTGATTGATGAGAAACCGGATTTGATTATTGATATTGTAGACGCGACGAATCTGGAGCGCAACCTCTACCTTTCCCTTCAGATCGCGGAGCTTGGCCGCCCGATGGTGATCGCGTTAAATATGGTGGATATGCTGGAGAAGCGCGGCGACACGATCGACTACCCTCTGCTGAGCGCGCTGCTGGGCATTACGGTCGTGCCGATTTCCGCCAGCCGGGGCACCGGGGTACATAAGCTGATTCATACGGCGGAGCACGAAGTAATTCACGCAACGAGCAATACGCATCTGGACCGCCACTGCAATTTAGGCCAGCCGCCCGATCTCTATACCGGCGCGGTGCGCCAGGCGGTGCAGCTGATTGAAGATTTGATTCGGGAGAATTGTAAAAAGCACGATCTTCCCCTGCGCTGGTCAGCCGTGAAGCTCATTGAAGGGGATGCGCCCACGCTCGAAAAGCTGGATTTGAGCGATACACAGCTCAGCTGCTTGGAATCAATCGTGCGTGAGCTGGAAACGGACCATATCGACCGTGAGATGGTGATTGCGGATCAAAAATATAAGTTTATCTGCTCCGTTACCCAGAAGGCCGTCAAAAAAGGCCATGAGGATGGGCACTTGACAGTATCTGACCGGGTGGATAAAATTGTCACCAATAAATACCTTGCGATCCCGCTGTTCTTCGCGATCATGGGGGCTGTGTTCTATATCACCTTTGGCGCGCTCGGCCCTCGGCTGAGCGATCTCGTCGGCGATTTGATTAATGGAACACTGGCGCAGGCAGTGCGCGGCCTGCTCACCGGAATTGGCGCTGCGGATTGGGCCACGGGCCTTGTCTGTGACGGCGTCATCGCTGGCCTGGGTGCGGTGCTTGCCTTTTTGCCGCAGATATTGCTGCTGTTTTTCTTCCTCTCCATTTTGGAGGATAGCGGCTATATGGCGCGCGCGGCCTTTATTATGGATCGTGCGCTGCATGTGATCGGCCTTTCCGGCAAATCATTTGTTCCAATGCTGATGGGGTTTGGGTGCTCCGTGCCCGCTGTGATGAGCTCGCGCACGCTGGAGAATGAAAAGGACCGCCGCCTGACGATCATGCTCATTCCTTTTATGTCGTGTAGTGCCAAAATGCCGATCTATTCGTTATTTATTGCGGCGTTTTTCAGCGCGTCGAGCGGGCTTGCCGTATGCTCGATCTATTTGCTCGGCCTGGTGGTGGCGATTTTGTGTGCATTCCTTCTGCAAAAAACCGTTCTCAAAGGTGGGCACGCCCCTTTTGTAATGGAACTGCCGCCTTACCGGTTGCCCACCGCCAAAACGCTCACCATGCATGTGTGGGAAAAGCTTAAGGATTTTTTGACAAAGGCGGGCACTGTGCTGCTTGGCGCGAGCGTTGTTGTGTGGGCGCTGCAATATTTTGATTTCTCTTTTCACCATGTGCAGGATAGTTCGCAAAGCATCCTCGGCGTGATCGGCACGGCAATTGCGCCTGTGTTTCAGCCGCTGGGCTTTGGGGATTGGCGCTCCAGCGTCTCCCTTTTAAGCGGCCTGATCGCGCGCGAGCAGGTGGTAAGCTCCCTCGGCATCCTTTACGGGGCGAGCGGAGCCGGGTTGACGGCTGCTTTGCAGGCGGTTTATTCCCCGGCGGGCGCATATGCGTTTATGACCTTTGCGCTTCTGTTCATCCCCTGCATCGCCGCTGTGACGACAATCCGCCGCGAGATGAATTCCGGCAAGTGGACAGTGTTTGCCTTGGGTTTTCAAGCGGTGGTCGCCTATCTGGTCACGTTTGTGGTGTATCAGCTTGGCCGGCTGTTGATGCTGGTATTTTAAAAAGGTGAGGGTGTGTTCCGATTGGGATGGATCGCCGATGTGCTGATTGCGGTGTTGGCCGCCTGCGCTGTGGGCGTGATGCTATATCAAAAAGTGCGCCAGGCACATGGAAAGGGCGGCTGCGGCTGTTCTGGGTGCTCCGGCTGCACAGGCTGTTCTGGAGCCGGTTGCGCTTGCTGCGGAGAGTGCCCGCAGGAGTGTGGAAAGGAGCACGGCAATGGATGATATTTCTGCCTCGTTGGAAGATTATCTTGAGATGATTTTCATTCTGCACCGAAAGGGCGGCGAGGTACGCGTGACGGATATTGCATCGTCGCTGAAGGTATCTAAGCCCAGCGTCAACCGCGCGGTCGGCGCGCTCAAAGAGGCCGGGCTGCTGGAGCATGAATTCTATGGCACGATCGCCCTCACACCGGAGGGCGAAACGCGGGCCGCGCAGGTGCTGCGCAGGCACAGAATGATCCGCCATTTCCTCCATCACACGCTAGGCGTGCCGGAGGAAATTGCGGAGGAAGATGCCTGCCGGATGGAGCATGTTGTCAGCGCGCAAACGATCCAGCATTTATATGACTATCTTTCTAGGCAGGAGGATGGCTATGAAGAGTAAAGCACCGGAGCTCTGCGTCATCGGCGGGGGAGCGGCGGGCCTGGCAGCCGCCGTTGAGGCGGCGCGGGCCTTCCAGAAGGCTGGCGTTCCTGGGCGGGTGACGGTTTTGGAACAGCTTCCCCGAGTGGGGAAAAAGCTGCTTGCAACGGGCAACGGTCGCTGCAATCTGACCAACCGGCGCGCTTCTCCAGCCGATTATTTTGATGCGGTGGATTTTGTGCGTCCTGCGATGGAGCGTTTCTCCGTTGACGATACGCTGGCTTTTTTCGCCTCGATGGGCCTTTTGTGTGAGGAAGAGGAGGAGGGGCGTATCTATCCCATGAGCCGCCAGGCGGCGAGCGTGCTCGACGCGCTGCGCCTGGAGGCGGAGCGGTTGGGTGTGATTGTGCAATGTGATACGCAGGCGGAGGACCTCCAAAGCACTGCCCCAAAAGGGGCAGGGCCTTTCTTTCGCATCAATGGGGCGCTCCCGGCGGATGCGGTGATCCTCGCCTGCGGCGGCAAGGCGTCGCCCCAGCACGGCTCCGACGGCTCCGGCTACGGCTTGCTGCGCGCCCTCCATATCCCTGTGACAGAAGTGTTCCCGTCGCTCGTGCAGATCACCACGGAGCCTAAGCGGGTGAAGGCGCTCAAGGGGATGCGCGTGCATGCGGAAATCTCCCTTTCCGCGGGGCGGGAAACGCTCGCGTCCCAGCGCGGTGAAATCCAATTCACAGAATTTGGCCTCTCGGGTATTGCGGCTATGCAGCTTTCCCGGTTTGTTTCCCTGAAAAAAGGGAGGCGGATGGAGGCGGTGCTCGATCTGCTGCCAGCTTTTTCGCACGGCCAGGCGGCGGATTACCTCGCAGGCCGCATTCGGCACAACCCGGAGCTTGCGGCGGAGCATCTGCTCACAGGGCTTCTCCCGAAGAGGGTAGGGCAGGTTTTGTTGAAGCGGGCGGGGATTGACCTGCTCTCTCGGCCGATTGGATCTTTGCAAAAGGCGGAGCTTGGGGCTGTTGCAGGGTTGCTGAAGGGATGGCGTTTTCCCGCCACCGGCACACGCGGCTTTTCTGCGGCACAAGTAACGATTGGCGGCGCCCAGCGCGCTGCCTTCCAGCCTGAAACGATGGAGGCGCTGTCCCAGCCGGGCTTTTACGCGGCGGGCGAGGTGCTGGATGTGGATGCAGGCTGCGGCGGCTTTAATCTCCAATGGGCCTGGTCGTCCGGCAGGCTTGCCGGGCGGAGCGCGGCACAAAAGCTGATCAAAGGGCAGGCTGCTGGATGATCGGTAGAACAAGGATGTTGCATAATGATTCGAATCAATGAAATCAAATTACCGCTGGACGCGGCGGCTGAGCAGTCGCTCTATCCGGCGGCAGCAAAAGCTTTAAAAATAGACTGGAAGCGGATTCAATCGCTGGAGGTCGTGCGGAAATCCATTGACTCCCGCAAAAAGGAGGAGGGCGTTTTCTTCGTCTATTCTGTCGACGTATCGCTCGACCACGGCGAAGAGGATCTGCTTGCCCGCCAGAAGGGGCCGCGCGTACAGCCCTCGGAGCCTTACCGGTATGAACCGCCCCGGGCAGCGCGCAATTCCCAGCTGCGCCCCGTTGTGGTCGGCCTCGGCCCAGCGGGCCTTTTTGCAGCGCTCACGCTCGCACGCGCCGGGTATCGTCCCCTCGTGTTGGAGCGCGGGCGAGATGTGGATACCCGCACGCAGGATGTAAAGGATTTCTGGCGCACGCGCACGCTTGATGAAAGCTCCAACGTCCAGTTCGGTGAGGGCGGTGCGGGCACGTTTTCCGATGGCAAGCTCACCACCGGTATCAAGGATGTGCGCTGCCGCAAGGTGTTTCTGGAATTCGTTTCCCACGGCGCCCCGCAGGCGATTCTATATGACGCCAAACCCCACATCGGCACAGACCGTCTCGGCGCGGTTGTCAAATCCATGCGGGAGGAAATTGTGTCGCTGGGCGGAACCGTTCTGTTTTCCAGCAGGCTTCTTCGCGTGATCGCCGCTAACGGCGCGGTGCATGGCATTACTTACCGTGATGCGCAGGGCAGTGAGGTCGATTTCGAAACCGATGCGGTGATCCTCGCCATCGGCCATTCCGCGCGGGATACGGTGGAAGCGCTCTATAGGCAAGGGATTCAGATGATGCAAAAGCCCTTTTCTATCGGCGCGCGCATTGAGCATCCACAGGAGCTGATCGACCGTGCGCAGTATGGGCGGTTTGCAGGCCACCCGGCGCTCGGTGCGGCGGATTATAAGCTTGCCTGCCATCCGCCGCATGGCAGGGGGATGTATACCTTCTGCATGTGCCCGGGGGGCACGGTTGTGTGCGCGGCGAGCGAACAGGGCGGCGTGGTAGTCAACGGGATGAGCGAATGGGCGCGAGATGGGGAAAATGCGAATTCCGCGATCCTTGTCGGCATTGAACCGGCGTATTTTTCAAGCGATCATCCTCTGGCCGGCATGCACGACCAGCGAAAGATTGAGCAGGCGGCTTTTCGGCTTGGCGGCGGGGATTATACGGCGCCGGCTCAGCTCGTCGGCGATTTTTTGGCGGACAGGCCCTCCCATGAGCTCGGCGCGGTGCGCCCGACCTGCCCCACCGGCGTTTTGCTGGGCGATATTGCCCAGGTGCTGCCCGCGCGCGTGATTGAGGTGATGCGTGCCGCGCTCGTGCAGATGGATCAAAAGCTCAAGGGCTTCGCCCTGCCGGATGCGGTGCTTACCGCGCCGGAAACGCGCTCTTCCTCGCCGGTGCGCATTCTGCGTGATGAATTTTTGCAGTCGAACCTGCGCGGGCTTTACCCCTGCGGAGAAGGCGCTGGGTACGCGGGCGGCATTGTGTCGGCGGCGGTGGATGGTATCCGCTGCGCGGAGATGGTGCTGCGGGATGAGCAATAGGAATTAGGATGTTGCAGCGGTTCCGATCCTTCGGAACCGTTTTTTCTTTTTTTGCTTGCCTTTTTCCCTTCGGTGGATTACAATGGGACAGAACATAAGTTCGGATAATTGGAGGTGTTTGCAATGGCGCAGAGCAAGGAAGAGATCATCCGCTATGTCAACGAGTGGGTCGCCCAAATGAAACAGAAAAAGCATGCAAACACCGGCCAGGACTTTGCCGAAATTACGGTGGAAGAGGACCACACGGCCCCAGTGCAGGAGCCCCCCGCTCCCCAGACGCTCCGCCTGCCCGATCCGCAGGAGAAGGAAATCCGCCGCCGCTTTTTAAAAATGCGCCGCCTCTCGCGCAGCATCTGGTTTTCTAAAAGCCAATATAGCAGGATGCAGGCAGAGTTGTTTTACAGGCAGGCAAAGTTGATGGCGGATTTTGAGGATGATTATAGGGAGGAAGAGCCCTTCTCTATGTATTTTCCCGATTACCAATCCATGGGCTATGAACAGCTGCGTACCTATTTTACCTGGCGTACCAATGTCCGCAAGGGGGTTATCCGGAAAACATCCTTTTCCTATGTGTTTGTCTATCTTTATGAGCTGCTGAATAACGTTGGCGTAGCGGATTGCCGGGACGGGCTCTCTAAGCTTCTGGCGCTTTGGGAGGCCTATCGGGCGTTTGAGCCGAAGCTTGACCGCTATCTGGCGGAATGGGTGAAGGATTATTTTATTGTCAATGCTTTTTCCTGTTCCTTTGCTGCTCTCGTGCGGGAGCATCCGCTTTTGCAGGACTTTTATCAGCCGGAGGAAGCAACCGGTTATTTTGAGCGCTATGCGCCGTTTTCGGCCTATCCGTTTCAAAAATCCATCTTCTGGTCGGCGGAAACGGAGCCTGTTCTCCGCTCCTGCTTCCAGCAGGTGATGGAAGCGGTGGAATCGCTGATGCAGGCCTTTGGCCTTACATTTGCCGAGCTTGTTTTTGCCGGGCGGAAGGGGAATTTGTGGAAGCCTTACCGCAAGGCTTTATACCACCCCGATTTTGCGGGGATAGAGCCGGGCAAAACCGTGCGCATTTCCGACACAGAGCTTTACTGTTTTCACGGTGAATGCTGGACAGCCTCAAAAAATCGGGTGTGCCGGGAAAACGGCAGGCAGATGATCGGCTATATGCTCAAGCGGATTGAGCAGTTTTATCGGAAGGCTACCGACTTTCGGTATCAGATCAAGGCTGATCAGGGCAAAATAGATCTCTCGGAGCTGACACGCTTGCCAGATGGCGGGGCGAGCTTTTTTCACTGCATCGATGAAGCGATACGGGCGCACTATCAAGCCTCGAAGCGCAAAACGGTCACCGTGGATCCGCAGAAGCTCGCGCAGATTCGGGAGCGGGCCCAGATCACGCAGGAAAAACTGCTGGTGAACCCGGAAGCTGAGCAGAAAGCGCAGGCGGTAGGCGATAACTCGCGGCCAGACGAAAACGCTTTGTTAAAAGAAGGAGAGGCCGATCCTTCTCCTGCCGCCGAACCCGGTTCACAGGAGCTTCACACTAGCCTGCCCATGCAAGCGGAAGGCAGCGCGTGGGATCATTTTGCCGCCTCATTGGATGCAGCCGAGAGGGAGGCGCTTTGCAGGGCCCTGCGCGGCGCATCTGTGGCCGAGCTTTCCGCATATGCGAAAAGCCGCCGAATCATGCTGGAGGTGCTGGTAGACGGCATCAATGAAAAGGCTGTTGACACGGTGGAGGATACGATAATAGACTGCACAGATGTTTTGGAAGTATTTGAGGAATATAAAGACGAATTGGAGAGAGTGATGTTCAGTGAAACAGACGAATCCGCCCAAGCGGATCACCAGCACGGTTCTCAACGCGCTTAAGGGCGGCGTTGTGCCGCGGGTGGGGCTCGAATATATCACAGTGGGCCGCGACCGGGAAATCGACGCGCTGCTTCGGGATATCGATATCATAGCGGATGGCGGCGCGGCCTTTCGCTTTATCGTCGGCAAATACGGCAGTGGTAAAAGCTTCCTGCTGCAAACCATCCGCAATTATGCCACGGAGCGAGGCTTTGTGGTGGTGGATGCCGACCTGTCGCCTGAGCGGCGCTTCGTCGGCGCCAAGGGGCAAGGGCTTGCCACCTTCAAAGAATTAATGAAAAATATGTCCACCAAAACCAAGCCGGATGGCGGCGCGCTGCCGCTGATTCTGGAGCGCTGGATTTCCGGCATCCAATCCGCAGTTGCCGCTGAAGATGGTGTTTTGCCCGGCGACCCCGCTTTTGACCGGCTGGTCGAACAGAAAGTTTATCAGGTAACCGGCAATCTGCAAGGCATGGTTAACGGTTTTGAATTCGCAAAGGCTGTTTTGCTGTATTATGAAGCCTATCTCAGTGGCGATGATTCGCTTAAATCAAACGTGCTTAAATGGTTCCGGGGCGAATACCCTACCAAAACCGAAGCGAAGCGCGAGCTGAATATCAATTTTATTGTCACGGATGATACCTGGTATGATTTTCTAAAAATTTTTGCCGAATTCATGGTTTATGCGGGCTACCGGGGCATGCTCGTGCTCATCGACGAGCTGGTGAATCTCTTTAAAATTCCACATTCAGCCACCCGCCAGAGCAACTATGAAAAAATTCTTACCATATATAACGACGTTTTGCAGGGCAAGGCGCAGCACATCGGCTTTTTGATCGGCGGAACCCCGCAGTGCATAGAGGATAAGTATAAGGGCGTGTTCAGCTATGAGGCGCTGCGCTCCCGGTTGTCGGAGGGCCGGTTCGCGTCCGACACGGTCAAGGATATGCTGTCGCCAATTATCCGGCTGAAGATGCTTACCTATGAAGAAATGTATGTGCTCATCGAGAAGCTCGTGCAGATGCACGGCCAGCTCTTCTCTTATGAACCCAAGCTCACGCAGGAGGAGCTGGTGGCGTTTTTAAGCGCAGAGTATAATCGCGTGGGCGCGGATACGCACATCACGCCGCGGGAGATTATCCGAGATTTTATCGAATTTCTTAATATTCTATACCAAAACCCCTCCAGCACCGCGCAGGAAATCCTCGGAAGCAGCAGCTTTGTGCTGGCTGATGCAGCGCAGGAGGAGGAACCGTTTTTGGAGTTTGATTTATAAATAGAGGAGGGCATGGCGTGGGGGATATGTTTCACCGGCTTGCGCCGTATATTCAGGATTATATCTATGCGAGCAATTGGACGGAGCTGCGGGAGATCCAGGTGGCTGCCTGTCATGCCGTTTTCGATACGGATGAGAACCTCCTGCTCTCCTCCGGCACGGCTTCCGGCAAAACGGAGGCGGCCTTTTTGCCGGTGTTGACGGAGCTGTATCACCATCCCTCTAGCTCGGTGGGGGTTTTGTATATCAGCCCGCTGAAAGCGCTGATTAATGATCAGTTCAAGCGGCTGGATGATCTGCTGGCGGAATCCAATCTACCTGTTTGCAAATGGCATGGGGACGCCTCTCAAGCGGAGAAGAATCGGCTTTTGAAGCATCCGGAGGGAATTTTGCAGATTACACCCGAATCGCTGGAATCCCTGCTCATCCATAAGCGCGGCGCATGTGTCAAGCTGTTTTACGACCTGCGCTTTGTCATCATTGATGAGGTGCACTATTTTATGCGCGATGTGCGCGGCGTGCAGGTGCTGTGCCTTTTGGAACGGTTGCAAAGGCTTGCGGGCGTTGTGCCGCGGCGGATTGGGCTTTCTGCCACGCTGGGCGATCTGACCGTTGCGCAAAGCTGGCTCAATTCCGGCACCGGCCGCAGTTGTGCGGCTCCGGTATGCGGTGCGGAAAAGCAGAAGATCCGGCTGTTGGTGCAGCGCTTCCAGAGGGCGGATCAAACCACGCCGGATGGCGCGCTGGATGCGGGCGAGGCCGCGCACTATGAATACCTCTACCGCATGACGCTGGACCGGAAAACCATCCTCTTCACCAATTCACGGGAGGAGACGGAGCTTGTCATGGCGCATTTGCGGCAGCTTGCGCTGAAGAATAAAACACCCGATGTTTACCGAGTGCATCATGGGAATATTTCTGCCGTCCTGCGCGAGCAGGCGGAGGATGAAATGAAATCCGCGCAGGAGAAGCTCGTCACGGGGGCGACGGTCACGCTGGAGCTCGGTATTGATATTGGCTCTCTGGATCAGGTTGTGCAGGTCGGCACGCCCGCAACGGTTTCAAGTTTTGCGCAGCGATTGGGCCGCTGCGGCCGGCGTGGCCAGATTCCACAGATTTTGTTCACTTTCATGGACGATGTGCACACTACTGCGGCGGATCAGTTGGGGCCGATCAATTGGAGCTTTTTGCGCATGATCGCCATCATCGAATTGTATACAAAGCAAAAGTGGGTGGAGCCCCTCACGCCGGGCCGGTATCCGTATTCAATGCTTTATCATCAAACGATGAGCTATCTATTATCCGCGGGCGAGGCCACGGCGCGGGAGCTGATGGGTGCTGTCCTGCGTTTATCCTGTTTTCAAGAGATCCCACAGGAGGATTACCGCATCCTGCTCCGGCATTTGCTTTTGATCGGCCATCTGCAAAAGATGGAGAGCGGCGGGCTCATCATCGGCCGTGCAGGGGAGAAGGTGGTCAGCGATTATCATTTCCTCGCGGTGTTCCAAGTGCCCGAGTATTATCTGGTGAAGGATGAAAACCGCTCAATCGGCACGGTGGATAAAATCTACCCGCAGGGCACGCGTTTTGCCCTTGCTGGGCGAACGTGGGAAACGCTGGAGGTGAACCAGAAGGCCAAGGTGTTATTTGTCAAGCTGGTGCCGGGTATCTCGACTGTGGATTGGGATGTGGACTTCACTGCGGATTTGCATACCACGCTGGTTCAGAAGATGAAGTATATTTTACTGTGCGGGGAGCAGTATGCCTATTTGAGCGATTCCTGTCGGGAGAGGCTGGAGGAAATTCGCTATTTGGCGCGAAATTCCGGCATTCTGAATCACGTCGTTACGCAGCTATCCGAAAATAAGTATGCAATTTTCCCTTGGGTTGGCACACGGCAGCTCTTTACCCTGCATTTTATGCTCCTAGAGCGCGGCTTCAAGAGTAAAATTCTATGGCGGACCTGCGTTTATCTAGAGGTGACCTTTAGTGGGAAAGTGCCGAATGCGAGAGCGCGGATCGAAAGCGCTCTGCGGGAGATTGCAGTGGAATCGGATGATCTCAGCGGCCTGCCGTTGCCGGAAAAAGTGCAGATCGAGCATAAATATAATGCGTATATCCCCATTGAGCTGCTGCGTAAGGAGTTTATCTTCGATTTTTTGGAGCCGGATGGGCTGCGGAAGGAACTCTCTCAGTATTTTGGCGTTACTCCTATTTGAAGGAAGGCTGATGGCGAAAGGCAGAGAAAAGAATCGCTTACGGATACGGGCGCGTTGCATCATGCACGAATATACGCATCAGGCTGCCGGAGGATTACGGCAACTTCTGCTTTGCCAAAGCGCTGCCCGTGTCAAACTTTCGTTTCAGCTTTTCGAGCGCTTTTTTTTCAATGCGAGATACATCGCGCCGCGCCTGTTGTAAACGATTATTCCTGAAAATAGCCCTGTAACTGCCTGAAACGAAATTTAATGATGATATTTTTCTCTTGGGTCAATTCCACCCGTTCAATGAGGCTGACGAGCAACTCCCGGTTAGCCGTCGCGGTATCAAGGAAACGACGCACCAGCTCTTTCGCCAGCTCGGCTTGCCTGGCAGGGGAGAAGTCCGGCTTTTCCCTCTCCCTGAGGCGCTGTTCCAGTGCGGCGCGTTCCTCCCTGATACGCCGGTAAATACGGTCAAAATCCTGCTCGGTCAGCAGGCCGGAGAGTTTATCGAGATACATTCTGTCCAGATGGGCGGTTAAGGCGTCCAGCTTTGCTTTCAGGCTGGCAAGCTCCGCTGCTTTTTCTGCGTCTTCTTTCCTTTTTACAAGCTCCTGCTCCGCGATGGGGAGCAGCTGCTCCGCCTGCAAATATTGCGCGCAGACCTCCCGCACTTTTTGCATGACCGCATCTGTCACCGTCTGTTCCTTGATGGAGTGGCAGGTGCAAACGCCTGCCTTTGTAAACCGCTGATAGGTACGGCAGATAAAGAAAAGTCGATCTTCGCCACGCGCGTTTTTGCGGTTGATTACAGCCAGCGGATAGCCGCACTCATGGCAGAAGATCAGGCCCTTCAGTGGAAAATCGTAGGTGCGGGAACGGGTCGCTTTGCGGCTGCTGATCAGAAGCTGCACCTTTTTAAAGGTTTCCGGGCTGATCATTGGCTCATGTGTCCCTGCTACGATCACCCAATCCTGCGGGTCTTGCCGGACACACTTCTTGGATTTATAGCTGAGCTTCCGGCTGCGGCCCTGCACCATGTTGCCAATATAGGTCTCGTTTTGCAGCATGTCGGAAATGCGCTCGCTGCTCCACAGGCCGGAATAAGGGCCGGGATGAGAAACGGCAATCCCCGCATAAGCGGCTGGTGTGGGAACGCCCTCTCCATTGAGCCTCACCGCGATTTGACGGCAGGACATCCCCTCCAGCGCCATCTGAAAGATCCGGCGTACGATGGGAGCCGCTTCCTCATCGATGATGATCTTGTTTTTCTCGGTGGGATGCAGCTTGTAGCCGTATACCGCTTTGCCGCCGATGAATAATCCCTTGCGCTGCTTGTCGTGCTTGACGCTGGAAATCTTCTTGGAGATATCCTTGGCGTACATGTCGTTCATAATGGCACGGAAGGGGGTAATATCGTTCGCGGTGGAATCCACGCCCGTATCGACGCCGTCCAGCAGGGAGAGATAGCGCACCCGGTGCTCCGGGAAATACCGCTCCATATAGTGCCCTGTCATGATGTAATCGCGCCCCAGGCGGGAGAGGTCTTTTGTAATGACCATGTTTACCTTTTTCGCCTCAATGTCGGCAATGAGCCGCTGAAAAGCGGGGCGGTCGAAATTGGTGCCGCTCCAGCCGTCGTCGATGTAAGTATCGTATACGTCAAGGCGCTGCTGGCTGGCGAATTCGGTGAGCATGGAAAGCTGGTTTGCAACGCTCTCCGATTGCCCCTCCCTGTCATCCTCTTTGGATAGCCGGATGTATAGCGCAACACGATAGTCCATTGGTTTGCTTATTTCTAAATACATATCGTACCTCCAGAAATAAGCGGTTGTTTGTTGATGTCAGACATGGGAACGTGCCTCTTCGTCAAGGCAGTATTGCAAAAACAACAGAAAGGATTGCCGGATGATCTGTTCCAGCTCTTCACCGGAATCGGAAAAAATACATTGGATGTTAACAGGAGCTTGCTCTTTTACGTTGCTCATCCATCACGCCACCATTCTAAAAAATTGGAATGGTAAAACGTATGTAAGAGCGCTTGTACGGTATGTATCTAGCGTATCGATCACGGTTCGGCCCTCACAGAACTCAAATTTGGCAACGCCCATGAATAAATCCATCAGCGTCAAAAAAATCTTCATGATGATGACAAAAAACGGAGAAGATGCTGTTGCCAACCGTATTCAACAGCGCTTTTTTTGTATGTCTGAAGTTGGTATGGGTGATTTCATAGTCAAGGATTCTTTTTCGCTGAATGTTTAAACGGCTCCCCGCGTCACGGTAATTGTATACCTGCCTATAGCAAGTGCGTTAGCGGTCAAACGATCGATGATATAGATTTTAATTTTAGGTAACTTATATCGTTACTGGAAGATTTTCTGATAGACTTCCTGAAATATAGGATGCAAATATTCCCGTTTCCATTTGATATCCAGTTTTCGCACATGATTGAAGATTCGCAATAGTGTTTTCCCAATGGGCCGAACGCAATCGAGAGGGAAACAATATGCAAACCGGCGCAAACAACATAGCTGCTCCACGTTCCGATTAAAATAGCTGGTAGCCATAAAATAAATCAAAAACCAAAGAATATACAGCATAAAATCTTTCCTAAAAGACGCTTTTGAAGGGAAGAATCTGATAATGTGTTTGGAAGAACCATTCGATTAAAGATTTGGAGCAACAGTTCATTTAATAGTAAACCGTTTTTATCATAGAAAAGCTCCGTTTCTGGCTTCATACGATCGACCATTTGTTAAATGAAGATAGTACAGCCTGTTTAAATAATGGATTTATATTACAAGAATTAAAAATAAACACAAAGAGCCAGTGGCCTATAAATTCCACTAGCTTTTTGCTTATACTCTCTATCATTTTTAGTTTTGTTAGTAGTTTGTTACCCTTCTTTGATCTGTTTAGCATTTGTGTTTTGCTCTTCGATATTTTTGTCCCATAATGCACTGAAATAGACGGAAAAATCAGAACTGGAAACGCCATTCGACAACGTCCCGTGAAGCATTCATAATAGCTCCATCTATCAAAAAGAAGCGGAGGAATGATGAATGCTGCAACTTGAAAAAACGATTGGTGATTATTTAGAATACTGCGAATACCAAAAAAATTTGAGCCCTCATACGCTGAAAGCGTATCGGATTGATTTATCACAGTTCCTTCAATTTATGCGGGGAACAGATGGAGAGCTGAATAAAAGCAATTTATCCCGCTACTACGTCCATCTCCATAAAGCATATAAGCCGAAGTCAGTAAAACGAAAGATTGCTTGCCTGAAAGCCTTTTGCGGATGGTTGGAATATGAAGAGATCATCGAACAGAACCCGTTCTTCAAGCTGAAAATAAAGTATCAGGAGCCGCGTCTCCTGCCCCGGACGATTCCGATCCATGTGATTCAAACGTTGTTATCTGCGGCCTATGATGATTTAAAAGCTGCCCGGACCGCATATCAAAGCCGGTCGGCGCTCCGGAATACGGCAGTATTGGAGCTGTTATTTGCAACGGGGGTTCGTGTGTCAGAATTGTGCTCACTGGGGGAGGGGGATGTAGACCTCGTCAATATGACCGTTCGTGTTTTGGGGAAGGGATCAAAGGAGCGGGTCATCCAGATTGGGAATACTCAAGTAATGCAGATTTTGAAGAGATATCAATCCACGCATTCTCAAGCGATCTCAGAATCGGGTTTCTTTTTTGTGAATCGGGATAACCGGCGGCTCTCGGAACAATCGGTTCGCTTCATGATTCATAAATATGTGGATCGGCAGGGGATTGCGCTTCATATCACGCCGCATATGTTCCGTCATTCATTTGCGACGCTGCTGCTGGAGGAAGATGTGGACATTCGATATATCCAGCAGCTTTTAGGCCATAGCTCTATTGTTACAACACAGATTTATACACATGTTGCATCCAGCAAGCAGAGAGACATTTTAACGGCAAAGCATCCGCGTAATAAGTTGGCAATTTAATAAATTAAGCCCTTCATCAGATTTATTGATGGAGGGTTTATCTCTGTATTTGAAGGATAATTCTTTATTATCTTACAATGCATATTAATTGTCGCTCATTCAAATGAAGGATAAAAGTGGTGAGTTATTATAAAAGAATATGAAAAAGAAACCCGTAAACTATATGATGAAATCAAAAAAATATGGCCGGATAATAACAGCTGGTATGATTATACACACCAAACAATAATCGATTTTATCTATAGCAACTCAGCATTGTTTTTTCAAAATGGGAATGTGTTAAATGCAGGATCTGGTGGTTCCATATACAATGGAATAAGCGGTAAATTCTTTCATGTTGATATATCCGATAAATTTATAAAAGAACTTCCAAACAGCTATGTAGCTTCAATAGAAAATCTACCTTTTAATACCAACTTTTTTGATACAGCAATTTGCGTAGGAAGTGTAATTAACTATTGCGATGCATTAACTGCATTATCTGAGATATATCGAGTGTTAAAACATGATTCGTATCTGATTTTAGAATATGAACGCAGTTCTACCGGGGAATTGATTTTTCAAAAAGATTATAATAAATCAATTACTTTGCAAGTCTATCAATATAACAATCAGGACAATCACAAAATATGGCTTTATTCAGATAAATATATAAATTCCATTCTAAAAAATATTGGATTTAAATTAGTCGACAATAGATACTATCATGTATTTAGCTCGTTATACAATCACTTTGCTGATGATGAAAACAAGTCAGGAAAAATAGCAAAACTTGATAAAATCGCTGCTACATTTGTAAAAAAATATCTGGCGCACAATAGGATAATGACTTGTTATAAAGAATAATTATTTTTTTGTTTTGTTTGAAAAAATCAATCCCAATAATCCGGTTAATGTTGCTGAAATCGCTGTAAAAAATGGAGCAATTTCATTTGATGAAATATTAAATTTCAGTAATATAAAATGGATAAAAAACGCTAGTAATACAGAAACGCTAATGACTATTGGAATGCCAATAATCCATATTAGTTTTTTTCTCCCATTGGTTTTGTTCTTAGCAAATCCAGCTGTACTAATTTCAGAACTTTTATAAAAACAATCGCTGGAGCAATAATGTTCACACACTCCGGCTAAAGATTCTTGTAATAAAATTGTGCTTTCTCCTTTTATGCTATTTTGGACTTTGTTAAACTGCTCATCTATATGTTTCTCATACCTTTTCAATTCTTCGCCATGAATAAAGTTTTTATACCAATTCAAGTAATGGTTATAATATATATCTTTAATAATGTTTTTAAGCGTATCACTTTTAAGGCTACCAATACTATTAATAGATTTAACCATTAATCGCAAATTAAAATTACTTTCAAAATTATTTAAGCCTAATTGCGGCTGAGGATATGGTATATCTATTATTCTAAAATCTTCTGCCTGCAAAAGCTTTCTGACATAATAACTTTCCTTATCAACATTTTCTGCTAATGTTCTAATACTCACCTCGGTAATTATATAATCATAATCCACTAGATTATCAGAAAAATATTGTTGGAACAATGAAAATAAAGGATAAAATATGCCGTTGATATTAAGATCGGAAGAGCACACGTCTGAACTCCA
>ERZ506753.920-NODE-920-length-21052-cov-5.039815_pt1 | contig 21052 bp, 10 predicted proteins | sample MGYA00513044_ERZ506753 | MGnify/ENA metagenome assembly ERZ506753 | reverse complement strand
GATCTTGCATATATAAGCATAAGGGGTGTTCTCAACTCATGGCTCATATTGATGAGGAAACGTATTTTTTCTTCATTCATATTTTGCTTGTGTTCTTTCAGCTCCCATTGCAGTTTACGCTCTTTTTTCCGGTTGTAATAAGTCACATAACCTATGCAGATAATGATAAAGAGAATAATCAGTGCCAGTTTCAGATAAGGACTTTGCCACCATGGAGTGGGGATTTCCAGATTTAATATAGGTGCCATTTCTGTCCAGCTACCATCTCTGTTACTGCACGAAACGGATACTTCATAATGACCGGGAGATAGTGAATAGAGAGCCAGAGAAGGAGCATATGATTCGATATCGCGTGCCAAACCGGAAATGTGAAACCGGTATATTCTCCGTCGAAATACATCCTCTTCATTTCTTATCAGTTTGATGATAAGTGAGGTGTAATGATAGGGAATGGTCAATTTGCCTGTTGCTGAGACTTGATTGGTGATGGTTGCTCCATTCAGTTCTATATCCATTAATTTTATGGTGGGAATATTACCGTCTTTAAACGGGTAATTTTTGCAAATACGCAATAAGCCGTTTACTCCGCATTGGTAAATGTCTCCCGATTGTGATATGGGAACGTTGGTATACATATATTCATTGGCTAAAGCCCCGTCGTTTTCGTCAAAGATGGTAAATCGTTTATCCGATATGGAATAAGCGAACAGCATGTTTCGGGCACCGATCCAAATTCGGTCTGTAGGATCATAAACGGTTGTTCTGGCTTCACTGAACAGAGACGTCTCGATTTTTTCAGCAGATTTATTGTGACGGTTGTATCTTAGTAACCCGCGATTGGTTGCTATCCAGAAATCTCCTTGCGAATCGCAGCAGACACAGTTGATAGTGATATTGAAATCGGAATAATAGATCGGTGACAGTGTTTGGGTGCGGTTGTTCAGACAAAAAATATTTTTAACTCCATAAAGGTAGGTGATGGAGTCGTTTGAGGCAATAACTTTAAGATTACTGATTGGAGTGTCTGTATCTTTGCGTATTTGTGTCATCTGTACAGGGGTAAGCCGGGCTGTTTTCAGGTCATAAATATATACTTGTTCTGCCAGTATGTAATATTTTCCGGGAGAAAATTGATATATGTTGATAGCTATTCCCATGGAATTGATTTGCTCTCTGAGATTCGGGCTTATAAAGTTGCACGGACGGCAGAGGCCTGTTCTTTTGTTGAAGAAATAGAGTCCTTTCCCATAAAAGGAGGCGATCAGTTCTTCTGAATTATATCCTGCTATCGATACTACTTTCTCTTTGCTGCATGAGGGGTAATGCTTAAATATATTTTCAGTTTGGTTTAGCCGGTTGATACCTCCGCCATCTGTCCCGATATACATAAAACCGTCTTCCTCATACAAGCATAAGGTTATTTTATTACTCAGACCATAAAGGTTGTTTAAAGGTACATCTTGAAAGGTGTGCATGTATACTTCGCGAATATTCAACAGTCCGTTTCGGATGGTACCGGCCCATAGGTTTTGTGAATGATCCACATACAGGCTTTTTATTGAATTGCTGGGCAGTGAGTTGTTGTTTCCGCTTTGCTGTTCGATGGTGCGAAAGGTACGGTCTGCGAGATTTAAACGCGCAATGCCACCTCCGTCGGTAGCTATCCACAGTTCGTCTTTGTAAATGAGCATGTCAAGTATAATGTCATTGCACAAATCGGAATTTTGTGTGGAATAGCGGGCGATTTCTTGGCCGTTTACATCATAACATATCATACCTTCACCATAAGGTGATAACCATAAGTTTTTTTGTTTGTCAATAAAATAAGAACTTATATGTTGTTTTTTGCAAGAGGTGAAAGGGGTTAATTGGTGGCTGTCTGTGTGGTAGAGATAAACACCTTTCCATTGGGTGCCTACCACATACGTATTTTTTTTCCAAGGTTTGATATATTTAAAATAGTCATTAATTGCTTTGCCTTTATTAATAATGGGGAGACTGTGCAATTGGCGATCGGCATAGCTGTATATCCACAGTCCTGTTCCTGCAAATAATATTCCGTCCGTCAGCAGACAAGCGGTCTTTGCTTGTACAGGGGCATTGTTATGATAGATCAAAGTGAAATTATCTTCTCCCCGGTTGTAAATTGCCAATCCTTCCTGAGTACCTATCCATAGATTGAGCAGGGAGTCTTCTTTTAGAAAGCAGATATCATTGTCTGGTAATGAATTAGGAGAATATGAATCATAAAAGTAATTTTTAAGTTCATACTGATCAAAACGATTCAATCCCATTTGAGTACCAATCCAGATGATTCCTTTGTAATCCTTGAGTACGCAGTTGACCGTTGTCTGTGATAGCCCTTCTTGTAGGGATAGTTGTTTGAAATAATAATCAGGAAAAGCGTGTAAGGAAGAAACGGAGCATTGCATCAATAGAACACATCCGACAAACCGGCATAAACTGGTTAGTACGTTTCCATAGTTTTTCATAATCGTTTTTTTGATTAGTGTAGACAAAATTAAAACAAATGTGACAGATAAACAAAGGGTATGGGAAAATAATGTCTTTTTGAAGCAAAGATAACGGGGGGTAGTTATTAACATTGTTAATCTATTTCTTTAACTATAAAATTAATGAATACAATAATATATACTTTTATCATGCAAAAGTATATACTGTTATTGTATAAAGAAACGTTATTAACACAAGCTTAAGTGTATACTTTTGCAATAGTAATAAATTTACTTGTTTAATTATTGAATATGAGTATGTTATGGTGGTATTGTTATACCGCTTTATTTTATTGTAATCATTCTCTATTACCAAGTTTCTGTAATTTTAATTGTGATTTAAATAAGTATAAATAGACGGTGTGCTTTATTGTCTCCGGTGTTTAAAATTGTTTATTATGTTTGAAGTTGTTTCAAGTACTAGGTGTTTAGGATTACCAGAGAAGAGACCGCTAAAGTCGGTAGAAACGGATTTGTTGTTACAAAAGTGATGCTTGGAGTAGATGAACATAGTGGGATATTACGAATCAATATAAAAGAAAGATTGTGCAAAATTTTATTTCTAAGAAAGATAATTTTAATCTTATATCGAATTCAAGTTAAATATAATAATGCTTCAAAAAACGAATATTTTATGTGATTTTGCGTTGATGTCCTATTATTCTAACACGCATTTGAAGACAAAAGAGACGAACAGAAAGCATACTACATAAATAATTGCAAATATATGTAATGGATACTGTATATCCTTTACTTTATATGTGTATATATTCATTTGTCTTGATATCATGAGTTGTTAAACCGGGCTGTTTTCAAAATCAATCATATATTTTCAAAAATCGTTCAAAACTCCTATACATGCGTTGTTTGGTACATTTTTGGAATAACAAACAGCCGTTTTTGAACATTAATTTGTATTTAATCATCTATGTTTGCACCAATAAAAATCGAATTATTATATAATATGATAATTTGATTGATGTTACATCAATGTTTTATTTATTAACTTTAATTTTATTATTATGAAAAGAAGTTTACTTTTGGTTTCAACTGTTTGTCTTTTTTCGTTAGGTGCAACAGCTCAGAATTATGCTCCTGCTGCATGGACATTTAGTAAGCAACAGCAGGGTAGCGCAGCAGGATTATTCATTAAAGAAATGGCTTCTACGAACTGGAACTGTAAAGCTCCTTTCCGTTTAGGAGACGCCTTAGATGGTTCTATCGGGTTGGCATGCGCTGTGGGTGGTGATGTGACAGGACCGGGAAGTGATTTGTATGCTAATGTAACTGATGCAGATAAAGCTGTGTTTGAAGAGTTTTATAAAGCATGTCAGATTGTAGATGGTGGTGAGTTAGGCAATTTGTTCTGCTATCAAGGTAGTGCTTCTACCATGTCTGACCCCAGAGCTGTAAAGAATAGCAAGGCAATGCCTAATGCTACTATGTTCTGGCTTTCAAATACAGATATTCCTTTGGCAGCAAATTACCGTGTTTCTATGGGATATCGGGTTATTGCAAATTCAGGGAATAATGCAATGAAATTGACTTTGGCTACTTCTGCTTATGATGGAATAGATAATGGTACTGATTTGGCTAACGGGACTTATCGCGAATTGGAACTACCTTTCTATGCTGACTTTAATGACTATTGGAGTACTGCTACCATGGATATAACTATTGCAGATAATACAGATCCTAACTATAAAGAGTTGCCTTTGGTAATAAAGATGTGGTTAGGTAGTGGTATTGAAAATGCGATTGTATTATTTAGTGATATAAAACTGGAGAAAATAGAAACAATTGATAATAAGTATGTTCCGGGGAAAATAGAAGATGTGGAGTGGAATGATTCTCCAACCGGAATAAGCTATAAGATAGCTGACCAGAACGCTGTTGTTTGGGCATCTAACGGTGAAATTACGGTGGTAGATGCAAAATCTCCTATTCAGGTTTATTCAGTTTCAGGAAAATTGGTTTCCTTCAAATCTCCTATTTCAAGTGTAACAACAATTCCTGTAGCTCAAAAGGGAGTTTATATTGTTAAGATCGGAGAAAGTTGTAGAAAAATAGTGTTGTAATTTTGAGAAATTTAAGAAGCGAATCTTTACAACTTCATAGCAGGGGTCAAGATTCGTTTCTTTTTTTGTTAATCATGTATTTAATGATCTAAATTGATTAGTATGGTTTTAAAAAAAGTTATGTTAGCATGCATTTTGGGATGCTTCTTTTTAAACTCTTTTTCGCAAACAACCAATTATGCGATAAATAATGATGGCACTGGTTTTGTTCAAACGCCAACCATTATAAATGAGTTGAACGGACTGGCGGAAGCTACCGTGCAAATATGGATTAAACCAGTAGAATGGGTGAAAGGTGCTCAGCTTTATAATCAAAGTAATCTGATTATGGAATTGGGAGAAAACCGGTCGCTGATTGTAAAAGCCGGGACTTCTTCTGTTACTTGTACTCCGGAAATTGCACTGAATACCTGGTCGCAATTGACCATGGTATACGATAATGGTACAGTAAAGTTATATGTAAATAATGAACTGAAAGAGACAACAGGCACATTACCGGCAATTTTACCGGATGCAGTGCATACTTGTTATATTGGTAAGAACTTTAAAGGGCAAATAGATGAAATACGTGTTTGGAAGAAAGCATTGGAACAGAAAGACTTTTTTTGGAACAATACGTTGAATAAGTTTAATCCTAATTATGATACATTGGTCTCTTATTGGAAATGCGATCAGGAACAATGTGAGAATTTAGTTGATTACCAATTTGCTCATCATGGAATTATTAATAATTTACAGCGCGTGGTTGTTGAAGATAATGCTGTGATGCGCTATCGTATCGTGACCGGATATACGAATCTGATGCGTTTTACAGACCGGGGTAATATTAATCGGGATATGTTTCTAATGACCAATGATTTGATTCTGCTTTCTGCTAAAGTACAGCAAGACGGATCTTTGTTTCCAGAATACCCGGATAACTCTGCCGTTCCTGTAAATGTATCTTATTTGGACGAATTTGAGGGACATAAGGGAGTGATGGATTTTCATGGAATAGGGTCTAAGATGGTAGCAGAAGATGGTCGTGCACCTTTTGATCCAACTGAACGATTTGGTTGTGGTACTCCTAACGTTGCCACTGTCTCGGGTTGGATTTATATTGATAAATGGGTAGAAGGTGCTGGAATATTTTCTAATTATCAGGACGAAGATAATTGTATGATTATTAAATTGGGACAAGAGACTAATAAAGAGATTGTTGTTGATTTTTGCGGAACTATAGCTACTCTGAAGAATCAAGTGGAAGTTGGAAAATGGCATTATTTGAGTGTTTGTTTTAAACCATCCGAAGGAGAAATAACAGGTCGTAGATTCAACCCGATTTTTATAAGTGTTGATTATGTAATACATGATAAGATTTCCAGTAAAACCGTAGAACTTAGTGGTAAAGATATGACAATAAAAGTGGTACCGGTATTTGCAAATAGCACAATAACGTTAGGAGATAATCTGGATGGAAAACTGGATGAGGTTATGGTTTGGGGAAGTGACCGTTCCGGATCGGCGAAGAATGATGCTGAAAACGGTTATCAATGGAATATCGGAAGTTGGAATAATATTTTCTTAAATGCCTATTGGAAAGGGGATGACCCTGAAAATATAGGTAAGGATTCTCAGAGCTATATTGGTATGATCGAATTTATCCGTAATTATTATGCCGGACATCGTGGTATGAAAATTCGTATGGGTATTATTTATCCGGATGGAGAAAAATGGAAATGGGGTGTTTTGAATAAAGAGGAATATCTGGATAATATGATTAATGATGCAAAAAAGCTATTGACATATTGTGATGGTTTGGATGTTGATTTGGAATGGATGTACAGTTCGTCTGATTGGACTATCTATAACCACGTCGTAAAACGTCTGATTGACGAAGTCATGGCAGGTCATAGAGATACAAAAACATTTTCTTGTTCATTGCATAAAGTGTCTTATGGTGGATTTGATAAAGCAATGATAAATGATGTTGATTTCTTTACCTTCCAACTCTATGGACCTAATAAAGAGACTTATTATTGGGAGTATTATCCGGAAGCCTACAATTGGTTTATAAATTACGGATTTCCTAAAGATAAGATTTTGATGTCTTATGGAGTATTGCTCGTTAATAATGGCGAGGAAGGCTATAAAGATCTGTTTGAAAAATACGGAATGAATGATAGTAATTTTGATCCGGCTTTGAATTCATGGGATTGTGATGGTATTGTCAAGTATTATAATGGGGTGAATCAAACGAAACGTAAGCAAGAGTTTATTATAGAAAAAGATTGTCGTGGAACAATGTACTTTGATATGGGGAATGATCAACCTGTCAGTGATTATAAGAGTTTGATACGTGCACAAAATGATGTACTTGCATCCAATGTGGATACATTGATTACGAATGTGGATTTGGGACCGGTAGGAATACAGAATATGGAAAAGAAAGGTCAAACTGAAACATTTTCATTTTATCTCAGTCCATCCGGTAATCAGATAACTTTAACTCTTTCCGTAGAAGAGGATGCAGGAAATGCTTTCTGTGAGATTTGTACAATAGATGGTAAGGTTGTAATGCAAGAGTGTCTGAATGCCGTTACAAATGTAATTCCGTTATCTTTGACAAAGGGGACTTATTTGATACAAGTACGTACTCATAATGGAAATTACACACAAAAAATACATATTAATTAAATCTTAATATTATGGAAAGAAAAACACAGGGACGCATCTTAGCGTTGTTTTGTTTGTTATTTCTTCCTGCTTTGGCTTTTTCACAGATAATGGTGAAAGGAACAGTGAAAGCAGAAGACGGCTTTGGAATGCCGGGAGCCAATGTACTACTGAAAGGTTCTACAAATGGCACTATCACTGATGTGGATGGTAACTACAGCATATCTGTTCCATCCGAAAAATCGGTACTGGTTTATAGTTTCATCGGTATGTCTACGCAGGAAATAACCGTGGGTAAGCAACGCACTATTGACGTTGTTCTGAAAGATGACAGTGAGATGTTGGATGAGGTGGTAGTGGTAGGCTATGGTACTATGAAGAAAAGTGACTTGACGGGTGCCGTTTCTTCCTATCGTCCCGATGAAAAGGAAGTTGGTAAAATAGCTTCTATCGATAACATGCTGCAAGGTAAGATTGCCGGGCTTTCGATCGGAGCTTCTATCGATGCTCCGGGTGCTGCTTCGTCGGTAACGATTCGTGGTGCCAATTCATTGCGTGGAGATAACCAGCCTTTGTATGTTATCGATAATATTCCCCAAGCTTCTACTGGGGAATTTGCAAATTCCGGTAATGACGGTACTTTTACCATTGCAACCAATGCATTGAGCTCTTTGAATCCGGCCGATATTGAAAGTATCGAAGTGTTGAAAGACGCTTCGGCTACTGCAATTTATGGTTCTCGTGGTGCGAACGGGGTTATCTTGATTACTACCAAGAAAGGTAAGTCGGGAAAGACGACTGTGGGAGTATCGGCTAACTTTACGGTTGCTAATGCTGCCAATTTGCTGGATTTGATGAGTCTTGAGGAATATGCTCAATATCGTTTGGTATATGGTGGAGGTTATAAAAAGGATGACAACGGGGATTGGAACTTATGGAAGATAAATAAGGAAACAGGCGAAAATGAATGGAACGATGCTTTCCAGTTCTTTTTACAAGATGGCGGTGTGTACAGGAAAAATGGTGAAAACTCTAAGTTGAAAGAGAAGTGGACGCTGTTGAATCCGATAGATTGGCAGAAAGAGATATATAGTACTGCTTTCTCACAGAATTATTCAGTTACACTAAATGGTGGTTCTGAGAAAACAACTTATTTTGCTTCGGCTTCTTATAAGGATATTGAAGGATTAGTGGAAGGCACTGGCCTGAAACAAGGTGACTTTCGCTTGAATTTGAATTCTACGCTTGCCAAGAATATCACAATGGCAATTTCTGTGAATGGGTCTATCAAACAGAATGATATGATGTCCGGTGGTAATACGACTGGTGGTGCTACAGGTTCTATCTCGAATGTGGCTCTGTCGAGTGCGCCTTATGTTAAATCACAGGAAGAAATGGAACTGACGACTCCGAATCTTGCCGACCGGGCCACGGTTTGGACATGGGTGGAAGACTATGACGACACTACTATTGAGAAAACGTTCCGTGGATCATTGGATTTGAATTGGAAAATATTCAAGTTTTTATCTTATAACCTACGTGCCGGTGGTAATATCTCTATTCAAGACCGTGATCGTTGGTTCAACATTACGCTTTATACCGGTTCTGCACAGAACGGTTATATTACTCAGTCGGATTTTAACCGTAGCAACTATTCGGTAGAGAACGTGTTCCAGTTTAATCACGAGGTAAAGGGCATTGTAGATATTAATGCTACGGCCGGTATTACGTATGATACCTACCGTTCGCTAAATACACTGACTGTCGGAAATGATTTTAATAATTATAGTTTCCGTTCAAATGGCATGCATATGGCCGGCAATGTGGAATATAAACAACCGGCTCAACGGGATTATCAACTGTTGTCTTTTCTGGCACGTGCCAATTTGAGCTTTTTGCAAGGGCGCTATTTACTGACGGCATCTATTCGTGGTGATGGTTCCAGTAAGTTTAAAAAAGGTAACCAATGGGCATACTTCCCTGCCGCAACAGTTGCATGGCGTCTGGAACAGGAAGAGTTCATAAAAGACCATTCATGGATTAATCAATTAAAGTTACGTGCCGGTTACGGTGAAACGGGTTCTCAATCTATTGACCCGTACAGCACATTCTCAAGCTATGGTACGCAATTTACAAATACGCCGCAGGGGGCGGAAAAACCGGCACAAGGAGCAACCGGTAGTGGTGATAAATTGATAGGACTTGTAGTAGACAAAATGGAAAATGATGGACTGAAATGGGAACGAACTGTTTCTTATAATGTCGGAGTTGACTTTTCCTTTTTTCAGGATCGTATCGGAGGTACTGTTGATTTATATTCCAAAAAGACGAAAGATTTGCTGATACAGCGTGACTTGCCACCTTCAACAGGTTATAAATCAATGACAATCAATCAGGGAAGTTTGCGTAACAACGGTTTGGAGGTTTCGTTGCATGGAGATATTATTCGTACGAAGGACTTTACTTGGTCGCTTTCCGGTAATATAGCTTTCAATCGGCCTGAAATTCTGGATTTCGGATTACCGGAGGAAGAATGGGGAACCGGACAAAATTGGAAGGCCTATATGGGAAACAGTTTGGGTGATCACTTCGGTGAAGCGAATATATTTATTGCCGGAAAAGCTCCCGGTTTGTTTTATGGCTATCAGACGGATGGAATTATTCAGGAGAATGATCCTTATATAAAACAGATAGATGCGACAAAATCTATAGGAACGGTAAAGGCCGGTAACTTGAAGTTTGTAGATCAGAACGGTGACGGCGCTATTAATGAAAAAGATCGGGTCATTCTGGGAGATCCGAATCCGGACTTTACTTATGGATTCCAGACTGATTTCAGATGGAAAGACTTATCACTTTCTATGGCATTTACCGGTGTACAGGGGAATGATATTTTAAATACGAATGCACGTTATTCTATCTTGCCGTCTAACTCCACCAGTATGATTTATAAAAGCTCTTTTGAAAAAATGTGGAGAAACGATAATCCGTGGATAGGGGAATATCATGGAAATGAAATGCCTTCACCAAGTGCGGTCACTCCTAAGGTCATAATGGACAGATATGTGGAGGATGGAAGTTATCTGCGTTGTTCGGACATTACATTGGGATACAATCTGCCGAAAAATCTGGTTTCAAAGATTGGGTTTAATAGCATTGGGATTTATGCATCAGTGAAAAATGCGTTTATAATAACCAATTACTCCGGTTATGATCCTGAAGTAAACAGCTTCGCTTTTGACGGAACGCGTCCGGGTATCGATACGAGTTCTATGCCTCATACCCGTTCGTTTATTTTTGGACTTAATGTTTCATTCTAATATTCTGGTTTGATTATGAAAAGAATCAATATAATTTATCTGTTTTTAATGTTGGCTGTTTTCGGGTCTTGTTTGGACGAGGATCCGAAGTATACTACAAATTCTAAAGTGGTATACAGTGACGAACAGTCAGCACAAATGGCTCTGACCGGAATTTATGGTCTGATGGCTGTACAAGGATCCTTTGCACAATTGCTTCCTGAGATTAATACCGAGGCTTCCGGCTTGTGCTGGACTTCTTATAATACCTCCGATAACCGTTGCCAGTATACTGCAGGAGCTATTCCTACTGAAAATGAATTTAATAATCTTGTATGGGGTGCGCTTTATCAGGCTATTGCGAACTGTAATATTTTTATAAAGGCATGTGAAGACAGTGAAAGTGCTGATTGGAGTACGAAAGCCAATATGGTGGCCCAGGCTAAGTTTATGCGGGGAGTATGTTACTATGTTCTTTATTCTTTTTATGGAGGAGTACCTTTACGGTTAGAACCGTCTGATCGGGAAAGTTTGGCGATATCACGTGCTACCCGGCAACAGACAATCGACCAAATTATAAAGGATTGGACAGAGGCTGCTGTTGATTTGGATGAAACTTCTTCTTTGGCAAGTAATAAGCCTACTGCTCCTAATAAATATTCGGCATATGCTTATCTGGCAAAACTTTATTGGGTAATGGGATGTAATGCCTGGGCTGCTGAAAACGGTGACTATTGGGCTACGGGTATTCTGAAACAAACATGGCCGGAAATGCAGGCCAGTACTGTTTATTTTAAGAAGGCGAAGGAATATGGTGACTTGGTGTTGGATAAAAGTGATTTTGACCTTGAACCGGATTTTAATACTTTATATAATGGTACACGTCTCAGCTTTTCTAAAGAATTTGTCTTCGTAATCGATGCTACTAAAAATACGACAGAGAATGTAGGATACAATTCACTACATTGGACATTTTCTCCTCAGAACTCTTCTCAGGGGGAAACTTGGGGACGTTCGCAACCTAATAAATCTTTTTATGACTGGGCGCATGGCACTTATCAGGATGATCCACGCTTGAAAGTCACTTTCATTTCTAAATGGGTGAAGTATGTTAATAAAATGCCGTCGGACGAGTGGCAGGCTGCTTATCCGTATGTGATGAAATCTTTTAATGATACGGTTTGGGTAGATTCGATTGTCAGACCGGGAAGACCTCCTATAAAGGTGCCGGTAGTAACAACTCACAGAGAATTGGTAGATTCTATCGATTATATCAATGGCGGATATGAGGATCCGACGAATCCGAAAGTGGAAGAACTGGATTCTTTGTTACAGGAAGCGTATTGCAAGACGAAAGGACCGTCTGATTGGAACATCAATGACTGGCCTTATTTTGGGAAGTATATGACTAACGATTGTTCCGGACGTTATGCTAATAACAATCTATATGTATATCGTTTTGCTGATTTCCTTTTACTGATGGCAGATGTTGAGAATGAGTTGGGGAATACTGGTACTGCTGTGTCTTTGGTAAACAGGGTTTTGTCGCGTGCACGTGCTTCGGTGAAACCGGCATCCACTTATCCGAAAGATTTATCGGCCGGCTTGTCGAAAGAGGCAGTGAGGGAATATATTTTCCATGAACGTCTTTTCGAATTGGCAGCAGAGTTTGACGGGTTTACGGACACAAGAAGGAGAGGTATTGAATGGCGCAAGAAACTGCTTGAACGTAATAATAATCACCATATAACTTCTGCTTGTTATCATTATGGCCTTGAAAATGGGTATGCTGCTCCGTGGAGAGAGTATTGGTATCCGAGTGATGGAGAAGAGGATTGGAATAGTTATCTGGTACGTAATCAGTTGATTCCTATTCCACAAATGGAATTGACCACCAATGATATGATTTCTATTAATGACCAGAATCCGGGATATAGTAAATGAGGATAGATAGAGATGATAGAGTGAAGCCATAAGGTGGATTTTTTTGATAGGTTTTTATAAATAAATCTTGGAGGTGGTGGGCAATAATGATAAAATAATCGTATATTGTCCACCGTTTCTTTTATGAGAATATAAGTTATGATAAGAAGATTGACTATACAACAACTACTAACATGGGATGGCAAACAATGGACGAAATGTGATGTAAGTGGAGAATTTAGTAATATCATGCACAATCCTTTGCCTCGGTTTGTACGTTGGCAGAAACAATCTGCACGTTATTTGAAATTGGAGCCACTGACAGAAATCAATGGAAAACAATTGGTTACCGTAGGAGAGATCGGTATTCTGACCGAATAATTATAGTCGTTTGTATTTGATAGCCCCTTAAAAAATGGAAAGTATGATTTGTAGAAAATGGAGTCTGTTGCTATTGTGTTTGGTGATGAGCGCCAAGCTGATGGCTTCTTTTTCCGGAAAACCATTTGTGGTTCCGGAACTGAAAGAGTGGAAGCCCGCCCAGGGAAGCATGACCTTAGGCAGCGGAACAAGAATTGTGTATGACGCGAAGCAGCCGGAGTTACTCCGTATAGCCAAACTGATGGCCGATGATTGTTTCAGGTTGTTTCAGCGGAAGCCGGAGGTTGTATCCGGCAAGGCAAAAAACGGTGATATCGTATTGGCATTGAAGCCGGATAAGCATCTGGGCAGAGAGGGATATTCCATTAAAATATCCGATAAAATATTTTTGTCGGCTTCCCAGACAGAAGGTGTGTACTGGGGAACCCGTACCTTGTTGCAAATGGCTGAACAAAATGAAAACGGTTGTTTGCCCAAAGGAGAAATTCGTGACTATCCCGATTATTCCTTACGTGGCTTTATGCTCGATTGCGGTCGGAAGTTTATCCCGATATCTTATTTGCAGGATTTGGTAAAGATCATGTCCTACTATAAGATGAATACATTACAGATTCATTTGAATGACAATGGTTTCAAGCAGTATTTCGAGCATGATTGGAGTAAGACTTATTCGGCATTCCGTCTGGAGTCGGAAACGTATCCGGGATTGGCTGCCTATGATGGGTTTTATACTAAAAAGGAGTTTATTGATTTGCAGAAACAGGCGATGGAGTTAGGGGTGGAGATTATCCCGGAAATCGATGTTCCGGCTCATTCGTTGGCTTTCACGCAGTATAACCCAAGGATAGGCAGTAAAAAATATGGTATGGATCATCTGGATTTGTTTGCTCCCGAAACATATCCCTTTATCGATGCTCTTTTTAAAGAGTATCTGGAAGGTGATGAGCCGGTATTCTGCGGAAAGCGCGTACACATCGGTACGGATGAATACTCGAATGAAACGCAGGAATTGGTGGAGAAGTTTCGTGAGTTTACGGATCACTATATCGATCTGGTAGAAGGATATGGGAAACAGGCTTGCGTATGGGGAGCATTGACCCATGCCAAGGGGACTACTCCCGTGAAGTCGGAAAATGTAATTATGAATTTATGGAATCCCGGTTTTGCCGATCCTCAAGAGATGATTTCGGAAGGATATCAATTGATTAGTATGAATGACCAGTCGGTATATATTGTGCCGGGAGCATCCTACTATCACGATTATCTGGAAGAAGAAAAGTTGTATAATGAGTGGACTCCTGCCGTTATCGGAAAAAGTGTATTTGAAGAAAAGCATCCGTCCATTCTCGGAGGAATGTTTGCTCTATGGAATGATCATGTGGGTAATGGTATTACGGTGAAAGATATTCATTACCGGGCTTTTCCTGCCTTACAGACATTGGCAGTGAAGATGTGGACGGGTAAGAATCCGACGTTGCCTTATGCTGTGTTTGATGAGGCTCGTGCCGCATTAAGTGAGGCACCGGGAGTGAATCGGTTGGGTAGAGCCGGGAAGCCGGGGACTTTAGTTTATCAGAAATCGGATGTTCCGGCAGGAAGTGAAAATGGTTTAACTGAAATCGGGTATGATTATATGGTGAACTTTGATTTGGCCGGCAGGGAAGAGACTCCGGGCACCATACTTTTCCGTTCTCCGGAAGCTGTCTTTTATCTGGCCGACCCAGTGAAAGGATTGGTTGGGTTTGCACGTGACGGCTATTTGGATACCTTTAGATACAAAGTGCGTGAAGGTGAGAAAGTGAATGTACAGATAGAAGGTACGCCTCATTCGACAACACTTAAAGTGGATGGAAAGCTGATTGACCGGTTGAATACCCGGAAACTTTATTATAACTGCGGAAAAGATTCCATGCCGTATTTCCGCACACTTGTTTTTCCGTTGCAAAAAGCCGGTGATTTTAAGAGTCGCGTTGAGAATCTGAAAGTTTATAATTATTGTAAGGAATAGAATTGTATGATGAAGAATTTGAGTGTACTGTTATTTTTAGTGTTGTGTACTTTGTGTACGAAGGCGCAGGTACGTACGGAGTACCTGTTTGAAAAAGGATGGAAATTTACCCGTGAAGACGGGACAGACTTTATGAAACCCGGGTATGACGATGCCCGTTGGCAATCGGTGACAATACCTCACGACTGGGCTATTTACGGCCCTTTCAGCATTCATAATGATCAGCAAAAAGTAGCCATTGTGCAGGATGGGCAAAAGGCGGCATTGGAACATGCCGGACGTACGGGCGGATTGCCTTTTGTCGGAGTTGGGTGGTATCGTCTCCGGTTTGAAGCACCTGCGTTTACTTCCTCCGATAAAGCTACATTGATATTCGATGGAGCGATGAGTCATGCTAAAGTTTACCTGAACGGGCATGAGATTGGCTATTGGCCTTATGGGTATAACTCTTTCTATCTGGATGCCACTCCTTATATGAAGCCGGGAGAGAGTAACCTGTTAGCTGTCCGGCTGGAGAATGAGACCGAGTCTTCCCGTTGGTATCCGGGAGCGGGTTTGTATCGTAATGTGCATTTACGGGTGAATAAACCGGTGCATATACCGGTTTGGGGGACTTACCTCACTACTCCGGTTGTGAAAAGTGAATATGCTAAAGTTCATTTGAATACGGCTTTGGAAACGGGACAACCCGAAGCAAGCGGTTATCGGATTGTGACAGAACTGAAAGATCAGTGGGGTAAAGTGGTTGCGAGTGGTGACAAGGTACTGGCTTATGGCGACGGGAATGTGTTCGAGCAGAGTTTTGTGGTACGTTCACCGGAATTATGGTCGCCTGAAACTCCTGTCCTGTATACTGCTGTTTCGAGAGTCTATGACGGGCAGGAGTTGATTGACGAGCATACCACCCCCTTTGGTATCCGCTCGCTTGAGTTCATCCCCGATAAAGGTTTTTTCTTGAATGGAAAGAAGACTTATTTCAAGGGTGCTTGTATGCATCATGATTTAGGCCCGTTAGGTGCTGCTGTCAATGATGCGGCTATCCGCCGACAGATTCGTATTTTGAAGGATATGGGGTGCAATGCCATTCGTACTTCACATAACATGCCGGCTCCGGAACTGATAAAGGCTTGTGATGAAATGGGAATGATGGTTATGGCCGAATCGTTTGATGAATGGAAAAAAGAAAAATGCATGAACGGTTATCATAAAGTGTTTGACGAATGGGCGGAAAAGGATCTGGTAAACCTGTTGCATCAGTATCGCAATCATCCAAGTATCGTCATGTGGTGCATCGGGAATGAAGTGAGCGAACAGTGGGGAGCCGGAGAATTGGGAGCAAAGATTACCCGTTTCCTGCGGGATATCTGTCATCGGGAAGACCCTACGCGTCCGGTTACAATGGGGATGGATGGCGTGGATGCCGTTATAAAGAATAATATGGCTGCTACGTTGGATATTCCCGGATTCAATTATCGCCCTCACAAATATCAGCTTGCTTACGATAAATTGCCGCAACAGATCATTTTAGGAAGTGAGACAGCTTCTACCGTCAGTTCCCGTGGAGTATACAAATTTCCCGTAACTCGTCAGTGGATGAAGAAATACGATGATCATCAGTCTTCTTCCTATGACGTAGAATCTTGTGCATGGTCTAATTTACCGGAAGATGATTTTATCCAGCACGAGGATTTACCTTATTGCATCGGCGAATTCGTATGGACCGGATTCGATTATTTGGGAGAACCGACTCCATACTATACCGATTGGCCCAGCCATTCTTCTCTGTTTGGTGTAGTCGATCTGGCAGGATTGCCTAAAGACCGGTATTTTCTCTATCGCAGCCATTGGAACAAGGAGCAAGAGACTTTGCATGTTTTGCCCCACTGGAATTGGGAAGGACGCGAAGGAGAGGTCACTCCGGTGTTCGTGTATACCAACTATCCGTCAGCCGAACTCTTCATTAATGGGAAGAGTCAGGGAAGGCGTACGAAAGACCTTAGCGTTACGGTACATAACAGTGCCGATTCTACTTCTATATTCGAGTTTAAACGTCAGCAACGTTACCGTCTGATGTGGATGGATACACGCTATGAGCCGGGAACGGTGAAAGTCGTTGCCTACGATAAAACCGGGAAAGCGGTTGCCGAAACAGAAATGCATACTGCCGGAAAGCCTCATCACATTGAATTGGTTGCCGATAGAAACCGGCTTCGGGCAGATGGGAAAGATTTGGCGTTTGTGACGGTCAAAGTAGTTGACAAAGATGGGAATCTTTGTCCCGACGCACAGACTTTGATTCAATTCAGGGTGAAAGGAGAAGGGAGTTATCGTGCCGGTGCTAATGGTAATCCGGCCAGCTTGGAACAGTTTCATTTGCCACAGATGCACGTGTTTAACGGCATGATGACAGCCATTGTGCAATCTTCGGATAAAGCCGGGAAGATCGTTCTGGAAGCAACCGGAAAAGGATTGAAGAAAGCGCTACTGATCGTTGAAACGGAATAAGGTTGTTGCTGAAAGGAAAAATATGAGGGTATACTTTTAGCATGATGAATTGTATAAATCGTGAATTATATACAAAATGTAATGGCTGTTCTGTAATAAGTTTAATAAAATCACTATATTTGCACAATGTTATTACAACAAAGATCAACATGGGAAACCAATTTAATGTAAGAAAAGAAAATTCTGTCCAAACTAAAGGCCAGAAGAAGAGTAAAGGAGAGCGTCTCGGATGGGAATCTTTGTCCGGGTATAGGCCTGTGCCTTTAAGAACTGTTGTAGGGGATGGTATACCAGTAGTAAAAACATGCCGCTCTACAAGAGTTAAACTCGTTCCCTGATGTTAGACAGTATAGAACCATACGATATTCACTTTATTCAAAAAGCGTCTCCGACAAGCAATGGTGACGCTTTTGATTTTTCATATATTTATAAGTTCCGTACGGAAAGAACAGTAAAATATCAAAGTTTAAAGTATATCATACGGGTGGAAGCTATTGGCGATTTATTTGCTATTAAGTTCTATGCAGCACGTGATGGTAAATTAGATAACAAATACAATCTCTTATTCAAGCATATAACTATTCACAAACATTACGTATCTTTCTGACTTGTGCAAGTGTTGTCCCTTTGATACTGTCTGACCATCCATTTGCTTCGTTTGTTATCAATGGTGCGCAGACCATAGATAAGAAGTCGGATAAAATTGAAAGTAAAGCAAATAATCAACGCTTTAGGTTATATAAATACGTTGCTGAACATTTGTTTGGTGATTCTATCTTTCAGGACTATGAGTTTCCGGAAGTTAGTTCTTATCTTATCGTTAATCGGAATAGTTGCCAAGATGTAGAACAGAAAAAGAATGAGATCAAGGAACGATTATTTAATTTATATGATATTGATATTTAAACTGTTCATAAAAATCAACCGGACTGTTTTTGGCAAGATTTCAGTAATTGCTCAGCCTTTTCTTTTTTTCGCTCTTTTTTTGTCCTAATATGTCTATAATCTTCTGTTTATCTTTTTTAGCCCTCCATTTTCTGTACTTCGAAAAACTATTGTTACCTTTGCCACACTAACTAACATTACGTAATAAAAAGTAAAAATATGGCAACACCTCCGTTTAAGTATCAGCCCATGTTCGAGCATGGCGAAGATAAGACTGAGTATTATCTGCTTACGAAAGACTATGTATCGGTAAGCGAGTTTGAAGGAAATCCGATTCTGAAAGTGGCGAAAGAAGGTCTGACAGCTATGGCAAATGCTGCATTCCGTGATGTGTCGTTCATGCTTCGCCGTTCGCATAACGAACAGGTAGCGAAGATCCTGAGTGATCCCGAAGCAAGCGAGAATGACAAATATGTGGCACTTACTTTTCTGCGCAATGCGGAAGTGGCATCCAAAGGTGTACTTCCTTTCTGCCAGGACACCGGTACGGCCATCGTTCATGGTGAAAAAGGACAGCAGGTATGGACCGGATATTCCGACGAAGAAGCCCTTTCGCTGGGCGTTTACAAAACTTATACGGAAGAGAACCTGCGTTATTCGCAGAATGCTCCTTTGAATATGTACGATGAAGTGAATACCAAGTGTAACCTGCCTGCCCAGATTGATATCGAAGCAACGGAGGGCATGGAATACAAATTCCTTTGCGTAACAAAAGGTGGTGGATCTGCCAATAAAACTTATCTGTATCAGGAAACAAAGGCTATCTTGAACCCTGCTACGCTGGTTCCGTTCTTAGTCGAAAAGATGAAAACCCTTGGTACGGCAGCCTGTCCTCCTTATCACATCGCATTCGTAATCGGTGGTACTTCTGCCGAGAAAAACCTGCTGACTGTGAAATTGGCTTCTACTCATTATTATGATGAATTGCCTACTACAGGTAATGAGTACGGACGTGCTTTCCGTGATATCGAACTTGAAAAACAGGTACTCGAGGAAGCTCATAAGATCGGCCTCGGTGCACAGTTCGGCGGTAAGTATCTGGCACACGACGTACGTATCATCCGCCTGCCCCGTCACGGTGCATCATGTCCCGTCGGTTTGGGAGTTTCTTGCTCTGCCGACCGTAACATCAAATGTAAAATCAACAAGGATGGTATCTGGATTGAGAAACTCGATGAAAATCCGGGCAGTTTGATTCCTGAAGAACTTCGCAATGCCGGTGAAGGCAACGTAGTGAAGATCGATTTGAACCGTCCGATGCCGGAGATTCTGAAAGAGTTGACTAAGTACCCGGTGGCTACCCGTTTGTCGCTGAACGGTACGATCATCGTAGGACGTGACATCGCTCATGCCAAATTGAAAGAACGTTTGGATCGTGGTGAAGATCTGCCTCAATATATCAAAGACCATCCTATTTATTATGCCGGTCCGGCAAAGACCCCTGCCGGTATGGCTTGCGGTTCTATGGGCCCGACTACTGCCGGACGTATGGACCCGTATGTAGACCTGTTCCAAAGTCACGGTGGAAGTATGATTATGCTTGCTAAAGGTAACCGTAGCCAGCAGGTGACCGATGCTTGCAAGAAATACGGTGGTTTCTACCTCGGTTCTATCGGTGGTCCGGCTGCTATCCTCGCTCAGAATAACATTAAGAGCATCGAATGCGTGGAGTATCCCGAATTAGGTATGGAAGCTATCTGGAAGATCGAAGTAGAGGATTTCCCGGCATTTATCCTGGTAGACGACAAAGGCAATGACTTCTTCAAACAGATTAAGCCGCGTTGTGCAGGTGGTAGTTGTGATGGCAAATAATATTCATATTGCGTCGTTGTACGACCTGTAACGACTGAAATAATTCCGGGCATCTGTATCTTCTTATTAAGTACAGATGCCCTTTTTTGTAATAAAAACACTAATACATATCATGAAACAAGCACCGATTGAGCTACAACAAAAAAATCACATTGTCTGGCTGGATGTCGTGCGACTGATAGCCATGTTTACCGTGGTCTGTTGCCATTGCACCGATCCGTTCAATTTCTATCCGGGCACAGCCTCCAATATTGATGAAATAAAATTCTGGGGGGCGGTTTACGGAGCAGTCCTGCGTCCTTGCGTTCCACTGTTTGTAATGATTACGGGAGCTTTACTCTTGCCCGTACGTGGCGATGCCTCCGTGTTTTATAAGAAACGTATTCCACGTGTATTTTTTCCGTTCCTCATCTGGTCCGTGCTTTACAATCTTTTTCCGTGGATAACGGGAGTATTGGGCTTTGAACCGCAGGTTATACTTAATTTTTTCCCTTATGCCGGTGAAGAAGTGATGCGTCAGTCCTTCTCTGTGGCTTTGGAGTATATATCGCAGATTCCTCTGAATTTTTCTCCGATAGCCGTACACATGTGGTACATCTACTTGCTGATAGGGCTTTATCTTTATCTGCCGATCTTCTCGGCTTGGGTAGAAAAAGCGTCCGATCGTGCCAAGCTCTGGTTTCTTGCAGCTTGGGGAGTCACCTTATTATTGCCTTATTATCACCAGTTTGTTGCTTCGTATCTGTGGGGCACATGTTCCTGGAATGCGTTTGGCATGTTCTATGCTTTTGCCGGTTTCAATGGGTATCTGCTGTTGGGGCATTATTTGAGAAAATTAGATTGGTCTTTGAGTAAAACTTTGGCTATCGGTATTCCGATGTTTGTTGTCGGTTATGCGATTACTTTCTTCGGTTTCCGAGATCGGAAGAGCGT
>ERZ506753.876-NODE-876-length-21960-cov-5.294453_pt1 | contig 21960 bp, 18 predicted proteins | sample MGYA00513044_ERZ506753 | MGnify/ENA metagenome assembly ERZ506753 | reverse complement strand
TCCAGTTCCCTCTTGCTTCATTTAGCGAAACGAGCCGAGCCACAGGGCGAGGCGATTTCTGCTAAATGGGGAGTGGTGGCACTTCATCAGGCGGTAACATTACCCACCTTGTTTTGCTTCGGTTTGCGTATCAAGTTGATTTTCCTTTTTGAACCGTTCGTAGGTCTTACAATCGGCATTTTCCTGTACAAATGCCCGAATGTCGGACGCACGGTAGTAGGTTTTATGCCCAATCATAAAGTACGAGAGCTTTCCACTTGTTCGATACCGTTGTAGTGTTCGGGGAGATACTTTCAGCAGAAACGCCAAATCCTGATTATCTAACAACTTGTCGTTTTCATCTAATACCGTGTCGGTATTGATTAGGGATTGCAGGTTCTGACCTATCTCATTGAGCTTCTTCGATAGCTTCTCCATCCACTTATCGAAGTTTTCATTGTCTATATACATTTTGCTTCATTTTTAAATTAAACATTAAGATTTCCAACCGATTGATGAAGCAAAGTTCAGCAAATAAGCGCAAATAAGTTAGGGGTGTACCAGTGGTACACCCCTATAAATAGTTGGTAAGTTGTTGATTTACAAATATCCTTTATTTTTACTTTCTTCGGCAATGGCTTTGCGAAGTGTATCTAAAAACTCGGTTACTTTGGATGGCTTACGCTTAATAACACTCTCATGCTTCTTGTGAATATCACCCAGTTTGATATTAAAAAGGTGTTCAAACGCTCTTCCGATTTCTGTTAGTGGTGATTCTGTTCCGGTATGCGTAACCACCCTTTTAGATAAGAATAGTCCGCTCACCATCTCCATAATTTCAATAAGATAGGTTTCGTCTGTTAGGTGAAGTGGTGAGAGAGGGAATTTGTTCTTCCGGCTCTGGAACTGAACCGGATATTTGATTCGCATATTGAGTATGCGAATTTCTGTATTTACAAGTCCTATTGCTTCGTCAATAAGCAATAGCAAGGCATTTTTCCCCCTGCTCAAATTGCACTCGATGCGATTTAAGCCTGTTTAGTCCAAAAGACAAATAGCGTAACAATACGGCATAGTCCTGTTCATTTATAGCAATACTTGCCAAATGATTGGCAAGTTCTTGCAAGGCAGTCGTAAAATCATTTACGACAAATTCTTTCTGTGAGTATTCCGACAATAGCCGGAAAAATCTCTGTTGTAACAGTTCTTTCATCTCATTTTTATAGTGAAAGTTCTGCCGAAGCTATCGGGCTAAACTTTCTTGTTTGAATAAAAACTATTTATTTACGAATTTAAAATCATGCTCATTATATCTATTACCTATATTGGGATATTTCTTTAAGAGTGATTCTATATTTGCTATATCTTCTATTGATAAAATGGTATCAACAGCCTTTATGTTTTCCTCTAAGTATTTGATTTGTTTTGTTCCGGGTATTGGTATTATATTATTACTTTTAGATAATATCCACGCTAAAGCTAATTGAGCTGGAGTTATATTTTTAATTCTGGCTATTTCAGCAAATTCAGTAGCCAATTTTTGATTGTTTTTCCAATATACTCCATTGTAACGAGGCAGATGTTTACGAAAATCATTCTCGGATAATGCACCTATATTAATTGTGTTAGTAATTAATCCTCTACCTAATGGAGAAAAAGGGACTAAAGTTACTCCAAGTTCCTTAGTTAATGGCAATATTTTCTTTTCAACATCACGGGTTAATAAGGAATATTCGCTTTCAACAGCAGATATAGGATGAATGACAAAGGCTTTCCGCAATGATTCAGGTGAACATTCGCTTAATCCTAAATAACGTACTTTGCCCTCTTTAACCAATTCAGCCATAGCTCCAACTGTTTCTTCAATAGGAATAGTTGGGTCTACCCGATGAGCGTAATATAAATCAATCGTTTCAATGTTTAATCTTTTCAGACTACTTTCTATAGCCTGTCTGATATATTGAGGAGAACCATCTACATAACTCCCACCACCAGCAAAAACATTTCCCTGATTGTTATGCAGACGAAAACCGAATTTCGTTGCAACAAAAATTTGGTCTCTTTTTTCTGCCAGTACTTTAGATAGTAGTTTTTCATTTGTGCCATTGCCATATACATCGGCAGTGTCCCAAAAATTAACTCCAAGTTCTAATGCACGATGCAATGTTGCAATATTATCTTTTTCACTGGCTACTCCATATGCAGCACTCATACCCATACAACCCAATCCTATAGCGGATAATTGCACACCTGTCTTACCTAATTCTCTGTACTTCATAATCTTTAAATTTTGAACGGTACAAAATTAGATGATAATATATAGGCAGATTAATACAAATCAAAGCATCATTTGTACAAATCAAATAATAATCAGTTCTCTGATTTCAGTTGGGGATTTTCCAGTATGCTTGCGGTAGAATTTGCTGAAATAAGAAACTGTTTCAAAACCTAAGCAAAAAGCGATTTCTGATATAGAAAGATTGCTATGCAATAAGTATTGTGAACATTCTTTGACTATCCTTTTTGCTATTAGTTCAGATGTGGTTTTACCTGTTGTTTCTTTGATAACCTTATTCAAGTGATTTATATGTATAGACAATCGGTTAGCATAATCAGCAGGAGTACGCAAACTCAATGTAGAGCGAGGATAATCAATTGGAAACTGCCTTTCCAATAATTCCATGAATAGTTCCGTAATACGTTGTGAAGCATTAGGGTGAGATTCGTAATGATTTGAATCCTGTATCTTCAATGCCGTATGGATCAATAAGTGCAGATAACAACGTAATACATCCAACTTTGCAATATATTCCGATTGAATTTCTTCTTGCATTTGGGCATATATATTTTGTATCTTAGATACTTGTAAATCATTTAAAAAGAAAACCTTGTCTCCTGTTACTTTAAATAATGGGGTATTAGCTAAAGAACCTTTCTTCTCTTCTGTTTGTACGAACTGTTCATTAAAAATGCAAAACATTCCTTTTTGTTCCTCACTAATAGACTCCCAAGCATAAGGAACTAAAGGATTGGAAAACAGGAGTGCAGGACGATTAACTAAAATCCATTTGTCCGCATAGTACAATTTTCCTGTCCCTACAATTAGGGTTACTTTATAAAAATCTCTATAGCTAAATTGAACTGTACCAAAATTACATTGCCGGGAGAAGATATTAAAATAAGACTTCTCCTTAGAATAGCTTGTGTCCAGTTTTGGGTCACAACGCTGTATTCTTTTATAAAATTGAGGAATACTTTCAAGCATAATATAAATCAATGAATTGCAAATGTAGGAGTTCTTTTGTGGATTTTGGTACAAAGAATGACTTTTTGAAAAATATACTATGTTTTTTCAACAGATTCAATAGATTACCTCCCTATTTATTGCTATAGTTAAAATAGTTATGTACCTTTGGCACAGAGTTATTTGAAGCGATGGTAAAGCATAGCAGACTAAAGCAGTTCGCTCATTTCTACATCGTTACCCATTGTTGTTTCTCTTCCTTCTAAATATCTATAAATCAATAGATAAAATTAAAACCGTCTACAGTTACTCGTCCCATGATAAGGACAATACCGTTCTTCTCCTTGCTGCCGTTCACATAGAACAACACTTTGAATGTGCTTCTTGCCATACTCGTTTCTTTTTGGTTGCAAAACTATAAATCAACGAGTTACCCCTTGATAAGTAAACCTGCGCAGAACGACGCAAACAGAACGGAGAGTGTTAAATCCGCATTTCCATCGGGTAATGATTTGAAAACCATTCTTTCGCTGCAATCCGCTTTAAGGCGGTTTCATGCATCTTGCCCAGTTTCCGCAATTTGCCTCTAACTTCTTAATATTCAAATTCTACTGCGCTAATTTGCGCCTTTTACGAGGTTATTCCACAGAATTTGTGTAAGTTTGCCCGCGTCTTTCAATTATAAAAACATGGAAATTTCTACCCTTTATCAAATATTTCTAAACTGTGGTACAGTAACCACCGACAGTAGAAACTGTCCGAAAGGTTCTTTATTCATTGCGCTCAAAGGTGACTCATTTAATGGCAATGCTTTCGCTGCACAAGCCTTAAATGATGGCTGTGCATATGCAGTCATTGACGAAACAGGCCATAATCCAAAAGATGACGAACGTTATATTCTGGTGGACAACTGTTTGGAAACGTTACAACAGCTTGCTAATTATCACCGTCGCCAATTGGGCACACGCATCATAGGAATTACCGGAACGAATGGTAAAACAACCACCAAAGAATTAATATCCGCAGTATTGTCACAATCCTATCATGTACTTTATACCTTGGGAAACCTGAATAACCACATCGGGGTTCCCACCACTTTGCTACGCTTAAAGGCAGAACACGATCTGGCGGTCATCGAAATGGGTGCCAACCACCCGGGAGAAATTAAATTCTTATCTAATATTGCGGAACCGGATTACGGTATCATTACCAATGTAGGTAAAGCCCATCTGGAAGGATTCGGCTCATTTGAGGGGGTTATAAAAACGAAAGGAGAACTTTATGACTTCTTGCGTAAAAAAGAAAATTCCACTATCTTCATTCATCACGATAATCCCTATCTCATGAATATAGCTTCCGGGCTTAACAAGATTTTTTATGGAAGCGAAGAAAACCTCTATATTAATGGCCGTGTGACCGGAAACTCTCCTTATCTCACTTTTGAATGGAAAGCAGGAAAAGACGGTGAGAAACATGAAGTGCAAACACAGCTTATCGGAGAATACAACTTTCCCAATGCATTAGCCGCCATTACCATCGGGACATTCTTTGGAGTAGAAGCGGATAAAATCAATGAAGCACTTTCTAATTATACCCCTCAAAACAATCGTTCGCAACTTAAGAAGACAGCCGATAATACGCTGATTATCGATGCCTATAATGCAAATCCAACAAGCATGATGGCCGCATTGGAGAACTTCAACCGGATGAAAGTCAAACACAAAATGCTCATATTAGGAGACATGCGTGAGTTAGGTGCAGAAAGCGCAGCAGAACATCAAAAAATAGTAGATTTCATCAAAGAATGCGAATTTGAAAAAGTAATATTGGTCGGCAATCAGTTTACGGCAGCCCGCCATTCTTATCAAACATATGCCAATACCCAAGAACTTATACAAGCACTACAGAATAACACACCCAAAGACCATACTATCCTGATAAAAGGTTCCAATGGAATAAGACTGAGTTCAATAGTAGATTATCTGTAATCTACTATTGAATCTTTATCGATTACCGCTTCAGTATACGGGGGCGCACTACATAATAAGCCACCAGACTTGCCAAGACCGCCCCTGTAGCATTCGCAGCAAAATCCAGCCAATCTCCACCACGATAAGTGGTACAATACTCCTGCAATAGCTCTACACATCCGCTAAACAGCACCGGACAGAAAAACGCCCCTATCCATGCATGCCACATCGGAGCCGGTACTTTTCTATGAGTACGTAAAAACTCGAGCCATAGCATACCGGACATTCCAAAATACATACAAAGATGAACAATCTTATCAATGTTCGGTATCTTGCTCAGTTCAGTTGAAGGCGGTTTAAAAAACGATAAATAGATAACCGTCAGAATAATTATTATAGAAACAGGATATTTCTTAATATAGTAAAGCATATCTAAATAAATTACAGATGAGTGGCAAATATAAGGAACATTTTCTATATTTGCATGTTTTAGATAAAAAACATATCGAATTGTAAGATAAAAAAGCTTTTATGACGAAAAATGACAGGGCGAATTTTGGTAGTAAGTTAGGTGTAATACTTGCCTCTGCAGGCTCAGCCGTAGGATTAGGTAACATCTGGAGATTTCCATATGAAACCGGCAATCATGGCGGCGCCGCCTTTATCATTATTTATCTGGGATGTATCCTTTTATTGGGTATGCCTATCATGGTATCCGAATTCCTTATCGGCCGGCATTCACGTGCCAATACGGCAAGAGCTTATCAGAAGTTAGCTCCGGGCACTCATTGGCGTTGGGTGGGCCGGATGGGTGTACTGGCGGGATTTCTTATTCTCAGTTACTATTCGGTAGTAGCCGGCTGGACACTTGAATACATTATCGAAGCGGTAACCAATCGTTTTGCAGGAAAAACGCCCGATGAGTTCATTTCTTCTTTCCAAGCTTTTTCAAGTAGCCCTTGGCGACCGATACTGTGGTTGACCCTATTTCTATTAGGAACTCATTTCATCATAGTGAAAGGCGTCGAGAAAGGAATTGAAAAATCATCTAAAATAATGATGCCCCTACTATTTATCATTATTCTTATTCTGGTAGTATGTTCGGTTTCTTTGCCGGGTGCAAACAAAGGGATCGAGTTTCTGCTAAAACCGGATTTCAGCAAAGTAAACGGGAATGTATTCCTAAGCGCCATGGGGCAAGCTTTCTTCTCCCTTAGTCTGGGCATGGGGTGTCTCTGTACTTATGCTTCCTATTTCAACAAAGAGACCAATCTGACAAAAACAGCTTTCAGTGTAGGAATCATCGATACGCTGGTGGCAATCCTGGCCGGCTTTATTATTTTCCCAGCAGCTTTTTCTGTAGGCATACAGCCTGATGCCGGGCCAAGTCTCATCTTTATTACTCTGCCCAATGTGTTCCAACAGGCATTTAGCGGCATCCCGATATTAGCATATATCTTTTCAGTGATGTTTTATGTATTGCTCGCCGTAGCAGCACTTACATCGACCATTTCCATGCACGAGGTAGTTACCGCTTATTTGCATGAAGAGTTTAAATTCACGAGAAAGCGTGCAGCACAACTGGTTACAGGCGGATGTATTTTCTTAGGTATATTTTGCTCGCTCTCACTCGGAGTGACTAAAAACATCACCGTATTCGGATTGGGTATGTTCGACTTATTCGACTTTGTCACTGCCAAAATCATGTTGCCTCTCGGCGGGTTATGCGTTTCCATATTCACCGGATGGTATCTCGACAAGAAAATCGTATGGAGCGAGATAACCAATAACGGTTCGCTCAAAATACCGGTTTATAAACTTATCATTTTTATATTGAAATATATTGCACCTATAGCAATTTCCTGTATCTTTATCAACGAACTGGGATTGCTTAAATAACATGTGGAAAGATTTCTTTTATTTTTCTCGTACCGAACGGCAAGGTATTTTAATACTTACCATACTGATCACTTTAGTTTGCACCATCTCGTGGTTCATGCCGGCGAGGGACACCGAAATAAAAGACAATCCGGAATCCGAAAAAGAATATGAAACATTCATTATATCCATAAAAAAACGGGAACACTCCCCCAAAAGTGACAACGCTGATCACTTTTCCCAAAAGCATAAAATCGTATTGGCTTCTTTCGATCCCAACACTGCCGATTCCAGTACATTTCTAAGTCTCGGACTCCCTTCATGGATGGCCGGCAATATCCTCCGTTACCGGGCAAAAGGAGGGAATTTCCGTAAGCCGGAAGATCTTCGCAAAATATACGGACTGACAGAAAAACAGTATAAGACTCTTTTACCTTATATTTCTATATCCACAGCAGAAAAACATAGAGTCAAGGATACCATCCGGTTATTAACCCACAAAAAAGTACAGGATTCTCTGCAATATTACAAATACCCGACAGGAACCGTAATCGATTTAAATCAATCCGATACCATCGAATTTAAAAAGATACCCGGTATAGGCAGTGCTATCGCCCGTATGATCGTAGGATACAGAAAACAGTTGGGAGGCTTCTATAAAGTAGAACAGTTACAGGATATACATTTGCCTGTGGACAAGCTATGCACTTGGTTCTCTGTAGAGGAAGGAGGCACTCTCCGGATGAACCTCAACAAAACCGGGATAGAACGTCTGAAAGCCCACCCTTATATCAACTTTTACCAGGCAAAAGCCATCGTCGAGTATCGCAGGAAGAAAGGAAAAATACAAAATCTGGATCAGCTGAAGCTCTATGAAGAATTCTCCGAAAAAGATCTGGAACGAATATCGCCTTATGTCTGTTTTGAATAAAAAAGATGCATCCTTATCACACTAGATAAGAATGCATCACACACAAACAAAACAAACACTCTACGTACCATCTTCACAGACTTCTGTAGAGAAGCGATATAAAGATACGGCTAATTAGTTAATAATGAACTATACATTAGCCGTTTGGTATCTTTTTTTCAGAATTTCGTTCAACTTATTAACAGTTATTAATTATTCCATCTATTATATGGACTGTCCGATCGGTTATCCGAGCCAAACTCTCATCGTGTGTCACAATAACAAATGTCTGCCCTAACTGGTCACGAAGTTTAAAAAACAATTGGTGCAACTCCTCTTTATTATGTGTATCCAAACTACCGGAAGGTTCATCCGCCAATATCACTGCCGGATTATTGATAAGGGCACGGGACACGGCCACCCGTTGTTTTTCTCCACCGGAGAGTTCATTCGGTTTATGTGAAGCCCGCTCTGCAAGTCCCATAAAGCTCAATATCTCCAATGCACGAGCAGTAACTTCCTTGGATGAAGTGCCGGCAATCAAAGCTGGAATCATTACATTTTCCAACGCAGTAAACTCCGGAAGTAATTGATGAAATTGAAAAACGAAACCGACGTGCTTGTTTCTAAAGGCAGAAAGTTCTTTTTCTTTCATTTTACTGACTTTGGTTCCATCTATATAGACATTACCGTTATCCGGTTCATCGAGCGTACCCATAATTTGCAACAAGGTAGTTTTACCAGCTCCACTCGGCCCGACAATGCTGACAACCTCCCCTTTATTTATTTCCAAATCAATACCTTTCAAGACTTGCAATGATCCGAAATTCTTTGTGATTCCCTCTAATCTTATCATAAGAATAATGTAATTAATAATAATGTGCCAATGAATAATGTGCCAATGTGCCAATATGCCAATGTGCCAATTGGCTGCGCTATGGCAAACATGCCGCATGGTAATTGGCACATTGGCATATTGGCACATTGGCACATTATTCATTGGCACATTATTCTACAATCGTTTTATAACATATTCTGCTAAATAACAGCCAAATACAGCAGGCATATAGCTCACTGTACCACAAGTAGACTTCTTATTCATTTCATCATCAGTCAATAATACAGCTTTCGGATCGGCTTGTTCCGTACTGAATACTACCGGTACTTTCCGTTTTACCCCCATCTTCTGTAAACGCTTGCGCACGGCCTTACTCAATCCGCAATGGTATGTATCCCAAAGATCGGCGAAACGAACTTGGGTTATATCGCTCTTCGCACCGGCTCCCATGCTTGACACTATTTTAATACGTCTTTGCAAAGCATGATAGATAAGATAACATTTCGGACTTAAAGTATCTATTGCATCAACAATAAAATCATATTCATCAGCGTCCAGCAAATCCGGAATATTCTCATCCTTCAAAAAGACAGGTAATACCTTCAACTCCAGATCCGGATTGATATCCTTAAATCTCGCTTCCAAAACATCAGCCTTAAACATTCCCAAGGTAGAATGCATCGCAGGCAACTGCCGGTTTAAATTGGTAATTTGCACCGTATCTGCATCGACAATGGTCATCCGTCCCACACCGGCACGGCAAATCATTTCGGCAGCATAGGCGCCGACTCCGCCTAAACCGACCACAAGTACGTGAGCAGATTGTAAACGAGCCATTTTATCTTCACCCAACAAAAGCTCCGTTCTTTGTTTCCAATTTATCATTAACTCTTCTTTAACCATTTATAGAACCATTTACCCACTTTCTCATAATGCTGCGACTCATTGCTTCCACGCGGATTGGAAAAAGAGAGTGCCTCCTGAGGTTCACCCAACTGATCCGGGTATAAAATAATAAGACTATTATTGGAGAAATATTTTCCAAGTTGTGCCGGCAGTTTCTCAAAAGCCGTATCATAAGAGATTGAACCACGCCGTGCGCTGATTATAACCAGCAGATGATCGTAGTTCACTTGTCCTGTGAGCAATAACAAATCGTCCCAATCATCCAAATGAGAAAAGTCGGTCATCGTCAACCCATATTTATTCTTTACCAACTGCTGTAAATATCCCAAGGTCTGTTCGTTCGCAAAAAAATGTGCCCGGCACCCTAAAATACTTGCCATACGGCAGAAGTGACCGACCCATTTCTGAAAGCCGGCCTCATACTCCGCTTTAGGGGGAACAGCTATGATAATACGTCGCAAAGTATTTACCGGCATGAGGAATTTCGCTATCATTACCTCCCGATGCAAACCTTTCAATAAGCTGTCTGCCAGATTTCCAAAAAAAGAATCTACAATGTTAACCTTACGGTGCAATCCGATAATCACATCTGTCACCTCATATTCCTTGGCAGTATGAATAATACCGGAAGCAATATTCAAATCATACCTGCTAATCTGCGTCAAAGAAACATCTGCCGACGCCGCTATCATGGCCGCGCGTTCCAGATTCCTCTTCCCTCTCGACTCCAACTGCTCGGAACTACTGTTATCATTGATAACATTCAGTGCCATCAGGTTGTTCCTTTGTTTAGAATCACGAATGACCAGAGACAGATTTATCAATTCTTCGATTGTTTCCGGATTTGCCACCGGTATCAAAATCTTCTCCGGAATATTTTTCTTATCCTCCGCATCCAGTTGTGCTTCATTCATTGCCAATTTACGCGCCGCTCTTTCCGTTGCAAACGAACTGATGATACAAGTGAACAAAATCAGGACTATCGTACCGTTCAGCACATCTTCATTCAACAATCGCTCTCCACTGGGAAGAATAATATTATACCCCACCAATACGGCTGCCAAAGTTGCGGCCGCCTGGGCATTACTTAGACCGAACATCAGTTCACGTTCGATCGCTTTCATCTTGTATATTTTTTGGGTAAGCCACGAAGCGATCCACTTGCTGGCCAAAGCTACCGTAGTCATCACCACAGCCACCTTTAACGCATCTCCGTGTCCGAAAAGTATCTTAATATCGATCAACATTCCCACCCCGATCAAGAAATAAGGAATAAACAAAGCATTCCCTACAAACTCAAGGTGATTCATCAACGGTGAGACATGCGGTATGAGACGGTTCAAGACCAATCCGGCAAGGAACGCCCCCAAAATGCCTTCCATCCCGACAAATTCCATCAATCCTGCTCCAAGAAATACCATGGCAAGAACGAAAATAAACTGCATCACGTTGTCGTCATATTTACGGAAGAACCAACGACCAATACGCGGAAAGAAGAAAATGATCAGGAAACCTAAGAAAATGACTTTCACCACCAGCCACAGCCAGAACATCTCCGAAGACTCTCCCTTAAACAGGCCGCCGATTACAGCCAGTACCAGCAGGGTCAGGGTATCCGTTACCGCCGTACCTCCCACTGCAATGCTGACACTGCGATGGCGTGACACTCCATACCGGATCACGATGGGATAAGCAACCAGCGTATGAGAAGCGTACATACTGGCCAGCAGAACCGACGTGATAAAACCATATTTCAATACGGTCATATTGGTAATGAACCCCAATGCCATAGGAATGACAAAAGCCAATAATCCCAACACCACAGCTTTCCCCCGGTTTTTCTTGAAGTCGCCCATGTTCATTTCCAGCCCGGCAAGAAACATGATATAGTAGAGTCCGACTTTACCAAACAGTTCAAAACTACTGTCACGTGCCAAAATATTGAACCCATGCTCTCCAATCACCACTCCAGCCAGAATCATACCGATAATATGAGGAATGCGGAGCCGTCCCAACACCATAGGAGCAAACAAGATAATAAGAAGTACAAGGAGAAATATCCATGTAGGATCTGTTATAGGTAGGTTAAAATCAAAATCAAGCCACTCCATATATCCAAGTTTTTACGTTTTCTCTGCAAAATAACAAAAAAGTTATCAATTATATGCCAGAATGTTATAATTTTGCAGCCAATTATTTACTATTCGGAAGAATAGAAAAGAAAATCAATATTCAATTAAAACAAAAGAAAAAGATGAAAGTAGCTATTGTTGGCGTAAGCGGAGCCGTAGGACAAGAGTTCCTGCGCGTGCTCGATGAGAGAAATTTTCCGTTGGACGAGTTAGTTTTGTTCGGCTCTAAACGCAGTGCCGGAAGCCAATATACCTTCCGCGGTAAACAGATCGAGGTCAAACTCTTACAACACAACGATGACTTTAAAGGGGTAGATATTGCTTTCACATCCGCTGGTGCAGGTACATCTAAGGAATTTGCAGAAACCATCACCAAATATGGTGCTGTGATGATTGATAATTCCAGCGCTTTCCGTATGGACAACGACGTACCTTTGGTGGTGCCCGAAGTGAATGCAGCCGATGCCAAGGACCGCCCGCGCGGTATCATCGCTAACCCCAACTGTACAACTATCCAAATGGTAGTTGCATTGAAAGCCATCGAACAACTTTCACATATAAAAACCGTGCATGTATCTACTTATCAGGCAGCCAGCGGGGCAGGTGCAGCAGCAATGGACGAACTTTACGAGCAATACCGCCAGGTACTCGCAAACGAACCCGTCACGGTAGAAAAGTTTGCATATCAATTGGCTTTCAATCTGATTCCTCAAATTGATGTATTCACCGAAAACGGATATACCAAGGAAGAGATGAAAATGTACAATGAAACCCGTAAAATCATGCACTCGGACATCAAGGTCAGTGCTACCTGTGTACGTGTCCCGGCATTGAGAGCACACTCCGAAAGCATCTGGGTGGAAACCGAACGTCCTATCTCGGTGGAAGAAGCCCGCGAAGCCTTTGCCAAAGGCGACGGTCTCGTTCTTCAGGACAATCCCGCCGAAAAAGATTACCCGATGCCGCTGTTCCTTGCCGGTAAGGATCCTGTATACGTAGGCCGCATCCGCAAAGACTTGACAAATGATTGCGGACTGACTTTCTGGATTGTGGGCGACCAAATAAAGAAAGGCGCCGCACTGAATGCCGTACAGATTGCAGAATATCTGATTAAAGAAAAAAATGTAGGATAAAAACACCGTCTAAAGGTATTATGAAAGAAAAGGCGCCCGATCATTGATTGTTCGGACGCCTTTTTCACATTCACATATATTCACCTAACACCCATGACAAGTAAAGTGACCTACAGTTTCACCTATTGAAACGAAAAGTTTCTTTCGGAGGAACCATTCGTTTCATACGGATGAAACGATTGGTTCCATACAGTGGAAACCGTTAGTTTCAATAAAGAGAAACCGTTCGTTTCAATAATATGAAACAGACTCGATGTACCTCTTCCGATCTATTTTCTCACCATTAGCTTGTGTGTATCCCTCCTGCCATCTATCAATACAGACAAGAAGTATACCCCACTGTCCAATGAATGAAGGGGTACATTATATGTATATTTTCCGGCAAGCAAACGATTCGTAAGATGGCTCATAAGATTTCGCCCATCGGCTGTCCACAATGAAATAGAAGCCGTTCCCGCTTTTAATAAAGAATAATGTAAAATCGCCTCTCCACCAGAATAATTCAACCACGAAACAGCATCATCGACAAGAGTTTCAGAAACCCCTACCCCTTGAGATAACGGATAATGGGCCGTAAGGTCTTTAAAAGAGATTCTTGTATCGGTAAAGGTCATCCCCGGCTTAAGATAAAACTTCATACCGGTCAGGGTCAACGGATATTCTATAAGGTCTAATGGGATTCCGTTATCCATAAAAGATATGGAATACACAGAGTCAATCCCCCAGGCAGGTTCCAACCTCACCTTTTCAAAACTGACTTTTGTGTTCGAAGCAAAATCCAAGTAAAGTTCTTTAACCAGATCGTCTTTCACAAACATCCGAAAAGAAATAGAATCGGGCAAGCTATAAAAAGTCACAGGTTTGGTAAATTCAATATATGCCGAACGGCCGGTTTTAACATCAAATACCATATTGACCCCATTATCCCATCCTACCGGTAACCCGTAATTTTCAAACCTCAGATTAGAGAATGTACCAGTCGTTTTCATCGGCCATGACGCCATATCTGCAAAAGTCTCCTGTATCCTGTCTTCATCGGCGATTTCAACTTTTACCTTCACACACACACTCAAATCCTCCAAAGTACCTTGCAACTCTGTTTCGCCATTGGCCACTCCTTTTATTATTCCGGCTTCTACCCGGCAGCAATCCGGATTCGAAGAAGTCCAGATAAAAGCACTTGGGTCCAACTGATAAACCTTATTTCCCGATGTTGCATCAATCCTTATCGGAAATTCGCGATGACCGTCTATCAATAGACTTTGAGGATATGCCTGTACATCCGAAACCGGAGATACAAAAACATTCAGAATGGCTTCTTTCCCATCTTTTGATGCGATAATACGCCCTCCTGTAGTATTTAAAGCAGCATGAAATACCCCATCTGCATCCACGTATCCCATATCTTCCGGTATACACCGGTAAGTAAATCCCTGTCCGCCTTTCTCCAAAACTTTACCATATTCATTAAAAGATAAAAGAGTCAACGGATTCAATGACACAGCCGTTGTATGCAGGTTAGGAACTACAAAAGAGTAAGAAGCAACGGTCTCTGATTCCGGTTCAGTAGATACGACCAATAAAGCATCGGCTACCGGACGAATTTCTCCTCCACGCATCGGATAATTCAACATTTCATGATCAACTGCTATCGTTGCAGAACCGCCACTGTCAAAGTTGACAACATTCCAGGAGCCATGAGCTAACATCCAATTTGCAATGTCAATACAATTTATTCCAGGACTTTCTTTTGTCCCGCCTTCCACAGTCACGATATACACCGTTTTTCCATCTTGAGACATGCCTGCCATTACCCGCGCAGAAACTTCGAACTCACGGCCATTCTCAAAATCATTGTATTCCCCATCGTGTAATTTCCCTTCGTAGGCAATGCTCGGATAACCATGAAAACCGGCAACAATATCCTTCAAAGGTTCACCGAATTTTCCTTTTACAAACTTCTGGGAAACAGCTATAACATCTCCTGCCTTAATTTTATTTTCAAAGCTTTGCACACTTTCATTTCTGGCATAGATTACATATTCGGTAGCCGATGTCTGTATCGGTGTATCAGAGACCTCCTGAACCTCGCATCGGATGTCATTACCGTTCACCGTCCAGGTATCCAACGGTTTTATCTTAATATACAAACCGGGGTCTGTCAGTATCCTGGAATTCATACGATTGAATAGAATACAATTACCTACCAGAGCCGTAGCACTCGAGTTATAATAATCTATATTTACTTCACTACCATCCTTCAAAAGAATTTTCGAGATCAAAGACGGATAAAACACACCGGCAGTCTTTTCTTGTGAGATTGCAAAAATAGAGCGTCCGCTTCCGGAAGCAAAGGGTATCTCGCCATTGCTAATATTAACACCGATACACACCCCGGATTCATACACAAAGAAATCATGGTTGAATGCCGCACAAACGCGATGTCCCGGGTATGTATTGCTTCTTGACATACTCATCACGGTTTCCCGAGAGACATCGGGTACTTTATTGTGTGATTGCACTTGTTCTATTTGCGTATAAGGATTAGTAAGATCAATAGTAGTAACCCACATTAACACAGGCTTATCCCGATAAGCAATCTTTGTGTATTGTACACCGGCTCCCAACGTATAATGTTCCAATGTATCCGGAGTTCCCCATAAAGGTTCCTGAGCTCTCAAAGTCGTAGCAGAAATCAACAATGCCACATACAACAAAAATATATTCTTCATTTCCATCCTATAATTATAGATGAAGTGACGGCCGGCATACGCCTGCCGGTCGTCACCATAAAATCAACATCAATTTCCCACGAATATCTTTTGTGAAACAGTTCCCCCTGAGCTAAAACCGGCTTCCATTATACAAATGCCCTTTGGCAATCCGCCAAGACTCATTCGAGACGTATCCACATACCGCAGTAACTTGCCCGATAAAGAATACAATTTCATACATACGATTTCTTCACTATTCGCCACGACTTCATTGGTCTCGGCAATATAACTGAAAGAGAAAGTCGAAACCGTTTCAGACGTTATCGATGTCAATGTATTGTCGTAAACCAAGACATTATCTATATAAATAGTTCCGGTATTCGTCAAAGGCCGTTCTTTTTGCCTAATTTTCAAACCTGTAAATGTGTATGTCTTCCCCGCAGGCAAAGCATCTAAAGAGACCTCCACAAAACTCCAATCGCAGAAGGTGAGATCGGTCAGTTTGAGTTCCTGCACATCTCCGTCGGCAGAAGATAATTGTAGCCAAACTTCATTTCCCGTCAAATCACCCAAAATATGCATACCGATTGCCCGGGTTGCATCGACTGGGAATCCGGCCGTTGTCTGATAAGCAACCACCCCATTTGCCTCGTCGGCCGCAAAGGTATATTTCAGCAGACAAGAAGCCGCCCCGAACAGCACTTTGGACGTATTCCGGGAGGTACTTGCAGAAGCCACTTCCACACTATTTTCCGAAGAGTAGGTAAAGGCACCCGTAGCCTCCATGTCCATTCCCACAGTTCGGTCCGTAACTCTTATATCTACCGCCTTAAACGTATAATCCATCGGTTCTACAATATCGATACCGTTCACATCTACCATATTGCGATCGATAACGACCCTATACGTTTCATTCTCAATCAATCCGCCCGAAAGCGTAAATGCCAAAGAACCGTAAGGAGCACTAACCGAATTTACCTTAATAGAACGAGGAACCTTAGATATCTCTTCTCCTTTAGAATCATAGATTTTAACAGCATCTCTTGCCAAAGTAGAATTCAACTTATTATCAAATCTGAATTCAAAAGGTGCACTCGTACCATAATTGACATATTCCATTCCAGGAGTCGGGTAACAGCCTAAAAGTTCCAGTTGATTGCGATTATTGGTGAAGAACTGAAAACTAAAGTCATTTTCCATCGACAGTTCGCCCGGATGTTTCAGACTTTTATCCAGTTTAACCGTATACAACGTCGAAATCTCATAAGGTTTATCCGGAGAAAAAATCATCCGATGCTGACTATCTTCAAACACAATGGAACCTTTCACCTCGGGAGTAATTGAAAATGCCGCTATGGCCGACTCTACATCCACATCCCAATTAAACTCAAATATGATTTTCGTATTACACTCCACCACTTCGTCTTCCCCGACCTGCGGAGAATAGTTGATCACCTCCGGGGGAGTCAAACGTTGCATATCCAGGCGTGCGTCCAAATAAGATGTCTCACCTGCCTTCACCTCCAGTTCATACGTCTTATCAAAATACTGATCAGCCGCCACATTTACCGTATATTTTCCGGGAGCCAGTTGCTTAAACACAAATACTCCATTATCTATATCATCTGTTGTATACGTCAGGTTTCCCGGATTCACGGTAACGACAGCATTGTTCAACGCCAACAGTTCATCTTTCGAATTTCTGATCTTGACATGACTTCCCATATCTTTATTCCTACTATCATGTACACTTCCTGCAATATTTCCCGTCGGAATGGTACCGGCATTAAATATTTCACAAAAAGACTTGTAGAAATGCCATGCTTCCAGCCACTTATATTCCATATTCATCAGGCGGCGGGTCTCAGGAATATAATCATGCATCGAGCCCTCTGATATACATCCGGGTACAGTCAACCCTCTCAACACACCGTATCCATTACTCCACCCCATAACGGTACGCCCAAATGTTTTATCGCCACGGACCGTATATTCGGATGCCCAACTATTCACCTCGTTTTCATAAAGATTCTTTGCAATCACCGTACTGATTTCTCTACTACGGTCCGAAAAAGGAGTGGCAGTAGGATATACATGAGTATCCCCAGGATCTACACCTGCGTATAGTTGTAATACATAATTCGTGACCCCGGCATTACTATGAATCGACAGCATATAATCCGCTTCGGCTTCGTTAGCCATCCGGACAATCTGTGTCAATGGAGTGTCGTCCGTATAGATAATAATCGGGTCCCCATCCTCATCCGTTACAATGTTGCCGGCCTCATCCGTCTTATAAACGGTGGGGTTATTTGACAAACGAGACATCACCACAGTAGCTCCCGCATTTTCAAGAAGCTCACGCAACTGTATTCCTTTATCAAAGTTACTCTGAGACTCCCAAAAACCATTCTGATCGCCCGGTTTGAATTTTCCAAATGGTATATTCCGGTCATCACTGTCAAATCCTCCATGCCCGGGGTTTACCAATATTGTTACTCCGGACAAATCTTGAGAATAGCCCTTATTTGCATTCAACAGAAAGAGAGCTATAATTAGATAACATATATGTTTCATAATACTCATATTACTTTTCCAATTCTAATACAATTATATCACCCTCCAACGTATTATAGGCTATTCTTCCACTCGACCTATTCACAGCAGGATACATCGCTTTCTCCGTAGATGGTACCAGTATCTGCCGTTGCTTGCCATCAGCAGAAACCATCACAACAGAAGATGAAGTTATATAATCTCCATTATCCTTATCTACCATTCCAACGATTCGATCCCTATCATACCATACCGGTGCATTCAGATATCCGATCTCTGCAAGTACTTTTCCTTTTAAATCACACACATACGTTCCTTTACCTACGGCAGTAAAGAGTATTCTGTTTCCATCCGGAGACAAACTCCCCCACAAATATCTATCCGTTTTTTCCAACGGATGTAATACGTTTTTCAATCCATTCGTTTCAACGATCAGGCATAGTTTATCCGTATAAGCCGTCAGTGTATTGCCCATCGGGCTTCCTAAACGCTGCGCCGACAACGGACGCGCAGTCGCTGCATCTGCACAACGCACATTTTTTTCTTCTTTCCGCTGATAACACATCCATGTGTTCTGCTGGCGCATATTCACTTTCTCCGTGGCCCGATAGTAAACTTGTTCGCCATTCCGGTCAAAGGCCGGATTATATCCTGCACCGTCCACTTCGGTTATCACATCAGAGGTTTTACTCTTCAGGTCGTACAGGAATAGTCCCTTATAATTTTCGGAGGTATACAACAATTCCTTCCCGTCATTACTAAAAACAGGATAAAAGCCCGGTGTCTCTTTATTTATTTTATAACTCCGCTCTACCTTTACTAATTGGGCTTGAGCAAGAAAGACATTACAGGCCAGTAATATCCACAAACAATAATTTTTCTTCATAAACCTATTTTTTAGATTAACGTTTCATGCATTTGAAAACAGCCGTTTCAGTCCCTTTATAAACTTTCAACAGATACATTCCCCTTTCGAGACCACCATCATTCAATTTAAACTCACCTGTCTGACAAATACCCAGATTTTCCATTCTAAGCTTTCTTCCGGCAATCGAATAGATTTCATAGATTACCGGAACACCCTCATCCATAGCCAAATATAGATAAACACCGTCTGTACCATTCCATATTTTCATTTCATTGCTACCGGCTTCATCAGGCATCAACCCGACTCCCTGATCATCATAAATCAAAGTAAACTCTTTCAATTCAAATGTATATTCGGTACCCACACTATGTCCAGAAGCGTTCAGAGTAAATTTCAACGAATTAAATTGGAGAGGCCAGATAGCCATATCATTAGGATCCGTCACTATATCAGACACAGGCAAATAGATTTCATTATCCTCATTCGCCTTTATATCCGAGAATTCTTTAATGACAGCATAAGACTGATTATTCGGCAGGAGATCCAGTACGATTTTATTTAAAGGCAGTTCGTGAGGATTAAATACAATCTTCAATGCCTTAGGCAAACTATACAGGTTTATCTTCTTCGTCAATTGAAAATACGGAGAACGGGTTGTTGCATAGGTATAATTTATGTTCAGTCTATCATTTCCGCTCATCGAAATACCTTTCAAATTGGAAGTCAACTTCAACAAAGGATCGGTAAAGTCAATTGCCGGTAACGAACCTGCCTGTGGTATCTCGACATTCACCTTTAAAGAACCTTGAAAATCATTCATCGTACCGACTACTGTAGAAGTACCATTTGCAACTGCAGTCAATATGCCTTTCTCTATTTTACATACATTTTCATCGGCTACCACCCAATTCAAAGCATTATGATCAATCAATACCTTATTTCCCTCCAGTGTGGTTTGTACTTCGATCGGATAGGCTGTTCTTGCATCCAGAAGTACCGAATCCAGACGAATAGCCAAATCTGCAGCTTCTTTTACCGTGACTTCTTGAGCAACCTCCAAGTCACCGTAATGAGCTGTCAGAATACCGGAAGAAGCCGTTCCCGAAACAACAAAATTACCGGCATCATCAATATGCCCAAGTTCCGGAGAACAGGAGAATGTCACTTCCTCCAGATTTTCCTCCAAAAGGCGGTCATACCGGTTATATCCCATCACGACGGGTTTTATAATTCCATGTCTGGGCAACTCGAATTTATAATCCAAAAAACGTAAACGTTCAATCTCCGGAGATTCCTGAGACAAATCTACCACCAACCAGCCATTGCCTACGGCGCGTTCTTTTCCATCCGAAGGGCGATTGGCTACTTTGTTGTTTACTATTATTTCTGAAGAACCTCCTCCATCAAGTCCTATGGCATCTGCCGCACCCCAATGTTTCAAGATATCACATACCTCTGTTGTGGTCAAGCCTCTGGAAGTGGAAGTTTTCCCATCTGCCACCAAAAGATATACCCAGCGTTTATCTTTAGATGCTCCTACGGCCGTACGCGGATATGGAACAGCATTGTAACTTTCAGTCGTATTACGTTCGGTCAATACACCATCATACATCAATGCCGTATTTCCTCCTATCATTTGTTCTATATCCGGGTACGTACCAAAGTTCACACAACGTATTCCCATATGAATGGAAATTTCCTGCCCTTCAGTCAAATTACGCAAAAAGGCCCTGGACTTTTCACTTGTTCCCGAGAGCACGCACTCATCGGCGGCAATCGGATTGCCCCCTTTGTTTTCAAGCCTCCGCCCGACTATACATTGAACAGGACTATTTACTTTCCATTTTTCCCCTGCGGCCAATTTCAAGTATACTTCCGTACGTTCTACCCCATACATCTCACTGAAGTTTTCATCCTGTCTGGTTCTCTCTCCTGCATAACGATTGAAGAAAGTCAAATCACAAGCATCACAATCGGCACGGGGGATGTTGACGTGCTGGAATTTATAAACTCCGGCATCCCCGGCATTCACTGTCCCCTCAAATTCCATATGGTCGAATACCGGAATATTATCGGCATCTATCGTAGCAAATCCCCACCAAGCATCCCGTGGTTCACGTTGTATCTCCCCATCTCTGATACTCCCCCCACGAGGAGCTCCTAATGGAAATTCCTTATGATCCGTTACGTTAAAGAAATCACCATTGATTCCACAATAAGCCTTATGCCCTTCATACGTCAGACGCTCACAGGCACGAGTCACCAATTCCGTCCCCGGTATGCTGTCATTAGCCAAAAATGTTTCGATTTTATTGTATGGATTTTGCATATCCAATTTCAAGATATAGGCATAAACCGGCATATCCGGAATATAAAGGGAGGTATAGACTGCTCCGGGGCCCACGACTTTATGTTCAAGGGTATCCACGTAATACGGTTTATCGGTAATCGTTATATATCCTCCGGCATAAACCCACTGTGCGCCGCAAAGCAACAGTAATCCCCCTAATATTTTTTTCATCTTCATACTATTAATGTTTAACATCTCTTTATTAATGATGAATAATAAGTTTGATAGTCTCTGTTTCACCATCCACTGTGATTTTCACCAAATAAGTACCATTATCCAGCCCGTTTGTCGGCAAAGCAAGATTTCTTCCATCGCATATTCCATAATTCCTGTAAGCAACCTGCCTCCCGGAAGTCGTATAGATTCTTAAATTTACACTCGACCGCCGATCCGTCTGTATATTTAAGAACGCCTCCCCTTTGGCCGGATTCGGATATACGGAAAAACGTTCCGTCTTTTCCCGCCGATCGACGACTCCCGTC
>ERZ506753.869-NODE-869-length-22083-cov-25.453241_pt1 | contig 22083 bp, 19 predicted proteins | sample MGYA00513044_ERZ506753 | MGnify/ENA metagenome assembly ERZ506753 | reverse complement strand
GTGCATGGCTGGTTGTTATGGTAGCATATTATAAACGCAGGAATATTCTGAAGAATGAAATGTGGCAGCTTTTGCTCATATCAGTAATCGCAATCCTATGGGACCGGTTTACCGGATGGAAGGGCTGGTCTGTGGATTTTGTGATTCCTTTCGGGATATTGGCAGTGCAGTTTTCTGTTCCTGTGATCGCAAAAATAAACCGTCTGGAAAGGGAAGAATATCTGTTTTATCTTGTACAGGCCGGAATTGCAGGACTGATTCCGATGATATTGGTTTGGACTGGAATCGTGCAGTTTGCCGTACCTTCAGTAATCTGTGCCGGAATCAGTTTTCTGACATTGGCTGCACTGTTTATCTTCTGCAAGAAGGATACGATGCGGGAGTTTCATAAGAAACTGAGGATGTAGAAATATGGTCTTGACACACATGGGATAAAAGATTATACTTTACCCATGTAAAGAAAGGGGAGCTTGTGAGCGCAGGCTGAGAGGAAGTCATCAACTTCGACCCATATACCTGATTTGGATAATGCCAACGTAGGAACCCATAAGATATGATTTTAAAGGGAGATGACTGGCATCTCCTTTTATTTATCTCATGCATTTGAAGAAATTCAGCTGTCCGGTAATCAATCTGTAATAAGCGAGAGAAAGCCGGGGGCTTACAGGGAAATTTACATTATAACAGATGAATATTGGGAAAGATGAGAGTGAACAGAGTTCATGAAGGGGTGCACCACCGCGGGTGTATTCTTTTGTGGACTCTTTTTTATGTTGTAGAGGCCGGACCTTCTTTTCCCGGAAAGGAGAAAGTATGCTTATTACTGTTAATGGAAAAACAAAAGAATTGCAGAATACTCTTACAATAGGGCAATATCTGGAGGAAAACAGCTATGTGCCCAGCCAGATCGCAGTAGAATTAAATGAAAGAATTCTGTCAAAAGCTGAGTACAGCACTACTGTTTTACATGAAAACGACATACTGGAAATAGTCAGCTTCATGGGAGGTGGAAGATAAACAGGAATATCCTGATATCACATTATAATATACGAAAGAAGGACTTAAATTATGAGTACAAATAATGAAGACAAACTGATTCTGGGAGGTCATGAATTTACTTCCCGTTTTATTCTGGGATCCGGAAAATTTTCTCTGGATCTGGTGAAAGCATGTATTGAAAAGGCAGATGCGCAGATCATCACTCTGGCTCTGCGTCGTGCCAATGAAGGTGGACTGGCAAATATTCTGGACTATATTCCGAAAAATGTTACTCTTCTTCCCAATACTTCAGGTGCCAGAAATGCAGAAGAAGCAGTTCGTATTGCCAGGCTTTCCAGAGAAATCGGATGCGGTGATTTCGTAAAGATCGAAGTGATCCATGATTCAAAATATCTGCTTCCGGATAACTATGAAACTGTTAAAGCTACAGAAATTCTTGCAAAAGAAGGATTTGTAGTAATGCCTTATATGTACCCGGATCTGAATGCAGCCAGAGATCTGGTAAATGCCGGAGCTGCCTGCATCATGCCGCTGGGTTCTCCGATCGGCTCTAATAAAGGTCTGTGCACCAAGGAATTTATCCAGATTTTGATTGACGAAATTGAGCTCCCGATCATTGTAGATGCAGGAATCGGACGTCCTTCTCAGGCGTGTGAAGCCATGGAGATGGGGGCATCTGCAGTTATGGCAAATACTGCGATTGCCACAGCAGGTGATGTGCAGATAATGGCTGAAGCATTTAAAAAAGCTATTGAAGCAGGACGAAGTGCATACCTTGCCGGACTGGGAAGAACCCTGGAAAAAGGTGCAAGCGCATCCTCTCCACTGACTGGTTTTCTTCATGAGTAATAAATAAAAAATCATTCTAAAATGAGATTTTTGATTATAGCAATCCTCGTAAATAATGCATTTAAGACAGTTCAGCAGCGTGCGAAAGACAAGGAAGATATCTGCAGGCGTGCTGACGCACGGCAAAGATATCTGACGCAGGATTTCACACTCTGATGGGCTGGATTAAGATGCATTATTTTAGAGGATTGCTATAACTGCGGAGTAGGTATTAATTTATAGGAAAACGAAAGTTGCCAAATGGTAATAAAGAGGAGAAAACATCAATGGAAACAACAGAAAAAAATATGGAACATGGGGAACACTTCAACGAAAGTATTGTCAATGAAGTGATTCTGGAAGATATGAAAAAGAACAGGATCGATCATATGAAATATCTTCCGGGAATGGAAGTACTGGAAGAATCAGACGTGATGGATCAGGTTATTTCTGCCATGAATGCTTACGATTATGATAAATATACAGAGGCAGATGTACGCAGGGCACTTGCTCATGATAACCGTACACCAGAGGATTTTCAGGCACTGCTGTCTCCGGCTGCATTGCCTCTTCTGGAGGAAATCGCACAGGCTGCGCAGAAAGAAACCAGGAAACATTTTGGGAACAGTGTGTATATGTTTACCCCTATTTATATTGCAAATTACTGTGAGAATTACTGTATTTACTGCGGATTTAACTGCCATAATAAGATCCGCAGAGCAAAGCTGAATGCAGAAGAGATTGATAAGGAAATGGCTGCTATCGCAAAGACAGGACTGCAGGAAATCCTGATTCTTACAGGAGAGAGCAGAGCAAAATCTGATGTAAAATATATCGGAGAAGCATGTAAGATTGCCCGGAAATATTTCAAAGTAATCGGACTTGAAGTTTATCCTATGAATTCAGATGAGTATGCACATCTCCATGAATGCGGAGCTGATTATGTAACGGTATTCCAGGAGACTTATAATTCAGATAAGTATGAAACTCTGCATCTTGCAGGGCACAAGCGTATATTTCCTTATCGTCTGAACGCACAGGAACGTGCTTTAAAGGGTGGTATGCGAGGAGTAGGATTTGCTGCACTTCTGGGACTGGATGATTTCCGTAAGGATGCTTTTGCCACCGGATATCATGCATATCTTTTGCAGAGAAAATATCCTCATGCAGAGATTGCATTTTCCTGTCCGAGACTTCGGCCGATCATCAACAATGACCGTATTAATCCTATGGATGTACATGAACCACAGCTGCTTCAGGTGGTCTGCGCCTATCGTCTGTTCATGCCATTTGCAAGTATTACGGTATCTACCAGAGAGTGTGAGCGTGTCCGCGACAACCTGGTTGGAATTGCTGCGACAAAGATTTCAGCAGGAGTCAGCACAGGAATCGGAAGTCATGTGGAGGATATCGAAGATAAAGGAGATGACCAGTTTGAGATTTCAGACGGAAGGTCTGTAGATGAAGTCTATAAGGCACTTTTGGATCATGATCTTCAGCCGGTTATGAATGATTATGTGTACCTCTAAAATGCAGAAAAATCCTTATAAAAATGTAATTGCAGTGACCAATCGCTCCCTGTGTCAGCGTCCCTTTGCAGAACAGATCGAGCGTGTATGCAGCCTTCATCCGAAGGCGGTTATTCTGAGGGAAAAGGATCTGCCGGAGGAAGAATATTCTCGTCTGGCAGAGCAGATACTGGAAATCTGTAAGAGATATCAGGTTCCCTGCATATTACATACCTATGTAAACGTAGCAGAAAAACTGCATCATCCATACATTCATCTGCCAATATTTCTGTTGGAAAAATATGAGGGAAAGCTTGGAGGTTTCCGGCAGATCGGAAGTTCGGTCCACTCCGTAGAAGATGCATTGAAAGCGGAAAGTCTGGGAGCTGATTATCTTACGGCAGGACATATTTATACAACTGACTGTAAAAAAGGACTTCCACCCAGAGGACTGGAATTTCTGGAGAATGTCTGTAAAGCAGTAAAGATTCCTGTATATGCCATAGGAGGGATACATCCGGGAACAGGACAGTTAAATGAGATTATGGAACATGGTTCAGCCGGTGGATGTATTATGTCAGATATGATGAAGATATAGTAAATAAAAAGCCGTATTTCAACAATCAAACATGTTGAAATACGGCTTTTATAAAAGCATCATTCATCAAAAATAGTAACAATTTCACCATCCAGAATACGGTTTGTATTCTTTACGGCACAGAAGTTTCCGCACATACTGCAGGTGTCTTCTTTCTCAGGTTTGGCCTCTGCGCGGTAGCGTCTTGCTTTCTCAGGATCCATGCTGAGTTTGAACATTTCTTCCCAGTCAAGACGTTTTCTCGCTTCGCTCATCTTATAATCCCATTCTGCGGCACCGGGAACTCCTTTGGCAATATCAGCAGCATGAGCAGCAATTTTGGCAGCGATAATTCCCTCTTTTACATCAGCTGCATTTGGCAGACGAAGATGTTCTGCAGGTGTTACATAGCAGAGGAAAGCAGCACCTGAATAAGCAGCGATCGCACCGCCGATTGCGGAAGTAATGTGGTCATATCCGGGAGCAACATCTGTTACAAGCGGTCCAAGTACATAGAAAGGAGCGCCATGGCAAAGAGTTTTCTGGATCTCCATATTAGCTGCGATCTGGTTCAGCGGCATGTGGCCAGGTCCCTCGATCATAACCTGAACATCCTTTTCCCATGCACGTTTGGTAAGCTCACCGAGAGTGATCAGCTCTTCAATCTGTGCAGTATCAGTTGCATCTGCAATACATCCGGGACGACATGCATCTCCCAGACTTAAAGTGATATCATACTCTCTGCAGATATCAAGAATTTCATCAAAATGTTCATAGAACGGGTTCTCTTTTCCTGTCATTTCCATCCATGCGAACATAATAGAACCACCTCTGGAAACAATGTTCATGAGACGTTTATTCTGTTTGAAACGTGCTGCGGTTGCACGATTCATACCGCAGTGGATAGTCATAAAATCCACGCCGTCTTCTGCATGCATACGTACGATATCAATCCACTCTTCAGAAGTAATCTTGCCAAGCGCTTTGTGATAATATACTACTGCGTCGTAGATCGGAACAGTACCGATCATTGCCGGACATTCGGATGTAAGTTTGCGGCGGAAGCTTCTGGTATCTCCGTAGGAGCTGAGATCCATGATGGCTTCTGCACCCATTTCTACTGCTGAATGTACCTTTTCATATTCCATATCAACGTCTTTCCAGTCTCTGGAAACACCTAAATTTACATTGATCTTGGTGGTCAGCTTTGCACCGACACCGCTCGGACTGATGCTCTTGTGATTTTTGTTGCAGGGAATAATTACCTGTCCTTTTGCAATCAGTTCTCTTAATTCTTCCACGTCAAAGTGTTCTTTTTCTGCTACGATTTCCATCTGTGGTGTGATGATTCCCTGACGTGCCGCGTCCATCTGCGTTGTATACTGTGTCATTTTTTTCCTCCTTGCCCTGCACTGTGGGCTCTTAATTGCTGCACATAGTAATAGATAAACAGCAATATTAAATGAACTGCGCCTCCTGCATACAGCAGGGACTTGCACCTGCGCATATTCGTAAGTTTTTAAGTAAACTACTGGTGTGACAGAGAGTGGTGCCCCCGGTCTGTCGTGGCAATATTTATTGCCTTTCAGGCGTGTGAAATCATTTGCCTGACTATTTGTCCGCAATTAAAACAGGGGGGAGATAATATGATATGTCCGTTCAGAGTAAAAGGAAAACTGCAATACGCCAACAAGCATATTGCAGTGTGGAAGAACTATAACTTTCCCTACGTTGGCATTATCCAAATCAGGTAATGGGTTAAAGCAATACAGCTTACTCTCAGCCTGTTTACACAAGCACCCCTTGTCTCAATTACAATCAGTGTATCACTTAGATATGGGAAAGTCAATATAAAATTTTGGCTACGTCATTGATAACGTAGCCGGATTTATGCAATTGCTATGGATAACTATGGTCAGACTAAGGACATATTATAGGCTTTGGAATCAGAATGCCATACTTTGTTTTTCACTTTTTTATTGGCAATTACCTTAATGCCGTACTTGGTATTCTTTTTCATTCCGGTGAGTGTAAAGAAATTGGAAGTTGTTGTTTTTACTTTTTTGAAAGAACTGCTTCCCGGATATTTTATGTAAATACTGTAATTGTCTGCACCGGCAGTTCTGTTCCATTTTACGCTCATGGAGCTGTTTGTGTTGCCTGCTTTCTGAAGAGTGATGACATTGGAAATATATCTGTCCGTAGAGGTTGAACTTACATACCGTTTATTTCCCAGAACCAGGTAAGGGTAAATCTTCACCTGATAAAATGTATTGCCGGATATTGGAATGGTAAAGGAATATCTGGTATTAAAATATTTAGTTATAAGTTTGTGGGCTGCAGAACTCTGGTATACAACCTTATAACCTGTAATGGAGTTTGAAGGGTTTACAGTCTGCATATTGAAGGTATATCTGCCGGTTGATGCATAGGAAGATTTAATCTTTACCTTTGAATAAAGCGTGGTACATCCCACAGTACGGGAAGAAATCGCAATGCCGGATGAATTCAGTGCTGTGATTTTAATAACGTAAGCAGTTCCGGCTTTTAGCTTATTGATCTTAGCTTTATTGTGGGTATTGCCAATATAGCCGAGAAAACGATAAGAAGAGGAACTTAAAGGGCTGATATTGACAGCATATTTGGAAGTATTGGTAACAGGGTTCCACTGAATAGTTACAGAATTCTCGGAAGCTGCTGTCTGGCTGATCCCTGGCTGGGCGGTAAGAGAAGCGCAGGCATTCTGTGCATCAGATGATTCAATGGCAGGGGCATCAGAATCGTCACTTTGAGCCAGTTCCGCAGTTTGTTCAGCGGGTACCAGCTGTGCTGTGGCTGCGAATACAGAGGAAGCGGACGATAACGTGAGAACAGCACTGAGTGCAATACTCACAAAGAACTTTTTGAACTTTTTTGCGTTCATAGTAAAACCTCCTTTTTTGAAGTGCAAAACGAGAGAAAAAAATCGTTTTGCAGATAGTACACCGAAGTGCGTCTGAGCAGATTTAAATAATAAAAAAGCTCCGTTAATGTTTGATTTATTGTAACATAACGGAGCTGAATTTCTGTAATTTGTCGTTGCGGGTAGTGGTTACTCATCCCATCCGTCATACATACGGATGTTGACTTGAATATTTCTTACAATATCTCCCTCCAGCAGATCCAGATCGGATTCATCGGAAATTGCAGGGAGCTCCATTTCATCTTCCATTACTTCTGCATAAATCCAGTTATAAGCAGCCTCGTTTGCATTATCGATCGCATCGTCGAGAGTGTCGCCTTCAGCTTCACAACAGGCAAGATCCGGAAAAAATGCTTTATATCTGCCTTCTTCATTTTTGCGGAAAACCGCAGGATATATAAATTTCATTGGTAAGAACCCCTTTCTGCTTTACGTTTATACTTAGAATAGTATATAATACATTCATATATTCATCAAGAAAAAAAAGAGTTATTAGTAACATTGGTAACAGAAGGATAAGGGGTTATATAGTATGCTGACAATAGAAATGGATAATTTTGACCTGGGGCAGATCTGCAGATCCGGGCAGTGCTTTCGGATGGATCAGATCGGTGATGACCGTTACCGGGTGATTGCGGGAGATAAATATCTGGAACTGACTCAGGAGAGAGGAATTGTCAATTTCTTTTGTCCGGAAGAAGATTTCATTTTCTTCTGGATCCGGTATTTTGATCTGGATTGTGATTACAGTGAATATATAAACATGATCAATCCAAGGGATAAATATCTGACAGTAGCAGGAGAGATGGGAAGCGGAATCCGCATTCTGCAGCAGGATCTGTGGGAGATGATTATTTCATTCCTGATCTCTCAACAGAATAATATTACAAGAATAAAGAAGTGTATTGAAAATATCAGCCGGGAATTTGGAGTAAGAAAAACAAGCAGCACAGGTGCAGAATATTATGCGTTTCCGACTGCAGAGGCACTGGCTTTGGCAACGGAGGAACAGCTTCGGGAGTGTAATCTGGGATACAGAGCAAAATATGTGCTGGACACAGCCAGAAAAGTCTGTTTCGGAGATATTTCACTTAACAGTCTGTATGATATGACTTATAAAGCTGCACGAAAAGAACTGCTGGGACTATATGGAGTTGGTGAGAAAGTAGCTGACTGTATCTGTCTTTTCGGATTGCATCAGCTGGATGCATTTCCTGTAGATACTCACATCCGCCAGGCGTTGGATGCCCATTATAAACGGGGATTTCCAAACAGACGTTATAAGGGCTGCCGGGGCGTGATGCAGCAGTATATATTTTATTATGAACTGATGAAGTAACAATTCAGCAGATAACGATGGAATAGTTATTTGATGAAGGTCAGAAAACAAAGAGGAGGAATGTTATTATGGAAATCGGAGCAATGTTAGACGAATTAAGAGAAAAAGCACTGAAAGACCGTAACATCTGGCAGGAACTGATGGACACCAGAAAGGCAGAACAGCCGCTTGCCGCTTTCTGTGCGAAGTGTCGGGAACTGGGATATCAGATTTATGAGATGGATCTGATCACAGCCGGAGAAGAATTTTATGCTACCATGCGAAGAAGTACCAACGGTGGAGGTGAAAACTCTCCGAAGCTTGCAGGGGAAGACGATTTCTATGAACTTTTCTTCGCAAGTCTTGAGGAGCACATTTAGGCAAATAAGAAAGTCCTCATCTGCTGAGCTAGAGTGTGTCTGAAAAATCATTCCCGCAATCTGCACGCCCCACTTTGCGGGATATTTCACCCGAATTCAGTTGCCGTAGCCCACTACGGCGCCCTCATCCGAGCAAAATATCCCACAAATTGTGACGCACATCTTGCAGAAAGCCTTTTTCAGACACGCCCTGGTTAAAGAAACACAGAGATGGGGATTTTCTTTGGGATAATGTGTATAATTGTATGGATTATTTTGGTTATATGTGTATAAAATAATTATTCCTGGCTGTCTACACCATTTTTTTCACAGATATCATTCAGACAGCACCTGTCACAGTAAGGTTTAGTGCGTGCTGTACAGACATCGCGGCCATGATTGACCAGGCGGTGACAGAGATCATTGCCTTCTTCGGGCGGAATGATCTTCCATAAAGCCATTTCTACTTTCTTAGGTTCTTTCATATTATCGACCAGACCGATGCGGTTGGAGAGACGGATGCAATGGGTATCTGTCACGATCGCCGGTTTGCCGAATACATCTCCCATAATCAGATTGGCACTCTTTCTTCCAACTCCGGGAAGCTTTAGCAGAGCATCAAAATCCCCGGGAACATTGTCATGATACTGTTCGTGGAGGATTTTCATACAGGCACTGATATCTCTTGCCTTACTCTTACCCAGACCACATGGACGAACGATTGCTTCGATATCTGCAACATCTGCATTTGCAAGAGCTTCTACAGTAGGGAACTTTGCATACAGATCCTGTACAACTACATTTACTCTTGCATCTGTACATTGTGCAGCCAGACGCACACTTACCAGTAATTTCCATGCATTATCATAATCCAGAGTGCAGTCTGCATCAGGATATTCCTTTTTTAATCGTTCAATGACCTCGAGAGCCAGTTCCTGTTTTGTCATAAGTGTTCTATCTCCATTCTGCTGATATTTTATATTTGTTTTTCCTCAGGTGTATTTGAAAAATCATTCTCACAAATTGTGACACACATCTTGCGAAAAATATTTTTCAAACACGCTCTTTTATTTCAGATGAGTTACTGTTTACTCTGTTCTCAGTAACGCAGCCAAAATTCATTCCAGATTGCCTGTGGCAATGGGATTTTGGCTTGTATGTCTCGGGATTTTAGCATATTTATGCTAAAACACCTCGCGGAATAGTGATATGTGAACAGTAACCAGTAATCATACGACACTATAATAACACAAACAACACCCTCTTGCATTTCCAATTTCCCTATATTAAAATAAAACTAACCATTGTAAACAAGAGGGAAAAGAATGAAGGTACGAATGTATAATGTAGGTTTCGGAGACTGCTTCTGTCTCCGTGACAGAAAGAAGAGTCTGCTGGTAGATTTCGGAACAAATAACAGCAGGATAGAGGGGCGCCCCAGAAGAGAAATATTTGATGTGATCATCTCAGATCTGTCTACGATCAAGAGTAAAAATCTGCTTCTGACACATTTTCATATGGATCATCTGTCAGGGCTTCTTTATATGATGAAGAAAAAAGATATTTCTGTTGACTTTGGGAAAATTTATCTTCCCGATGTTTTTTCAAAAAAAGAAATGAGCAGAACACTGGTGCTGCTGCTTCTGGCAGATTTGTTAAAAGAATCCGGACTGCCAAGCCGTCAGGTCAGCCTGTTTGCACTGGTGGATGCACTTCTGGAGAACAAACAGAACGTGGAACTGTTAAGCAGGGGAAAACTGTTTGAAAACAAATATCAGGCACTCTGGCCGGATACAGATGTAATCCGGAAGGAGACGGACGAAGTCTATAACAGAATCTGTGAAGACGGGAAATTTAAAGAAGTAATGGATGTTCTGCTTGAATTTGCAGAGAAACTGAGACTGATCGTATGGTCTATGACTGCTGAAGGCAATAAACCGGCGGAAACTGTGGAAAAAGAAACAGATTTAACAGCATCTGAGCTGACAGAACAGCCGGAGGTCCGTCAGAAAATTATCCGGGCATATGTGTATGAGCGTGAATTTCGCAGAATCAAAGCACTTCCTGATTTTAAGAAACTGCTGGCATGGCTGAATGAGAATCAGATAAATCTGCGGCAGTTTAAGCATAAGATCAGTATTGTGTTCCAGAATGCCAGAGACGGAGAATTAAATCTTTTGTTTACCGGGGATGCACAGCCTGAGCATCTGAAAATGATCGCAGAGAACTATGATGGAAAATTGCCATTATACGAACATTACTGGTGTATCAAGGTGCCCCATCATGGAACACAGGGACATTATTTTGATTTCTCTCAGTATGAACCTGAAAATATGCTGATCTCTAATGGAATCCATTTTGCCAACAGCAAGAAAGAGTCAAAAGAACTCCGTACTTCACCGCTCTATGGAGGCTTGTTTTATATTCCGGATACTCATATGTACTGTTCAAACTGTGACTGCTGCGACAGTTACGAGAACGGATGTTCCTGTAAGGAGGCGGATGTTATCTCTCCTGCTTATTACAAGGATATATAAAGCGGTATATTTTGCTCGGATTCGGTTGCCGTAGTTATAGTCTGATTTGAACTAATACAGTGGGAGATTTTTATGATTTTATGATCTGATAAACATAAAACAGCAGACATCTGTATATTCCATCGAATATACAATGCCTGCTGTTTGTTTTTTACAGAATTTATATGATCACAAATTTTATTGGATTATTTTGCCGGTGTCAGGTGCCAGATATCGTTGTTGTACTGTTCGATAGTTCTGTCAGAAGAGAAGAATCCGGCTTTTGCAATATTAACCAGCATCTTCTTTGCCCATGTTTTTCTGTCTGTGTAATCAGCCAGTGCCTGATCTTTCTTCTCAACATAATCGTTGAAGTCAAGCAGTGTCATGAACCAGTCTTTGCTTACCAGTTCGTGGTGCAGTCTTTCGAGATTTTCTTTGTGGCCAAGTGCCAGCATCTTTTCACTTACAATGAAGTCAACACATTCCTTGATGCGTTTGTCATTTTCATAAATATCTCTGGAGCAGTAGTCAGCTTTCTCGTAATGTTCGATAACTTTCTCACTGGATTCACCGAAGATATAGATGTTATCTTCACCAACCAGTTCGCTGATCTCAACATTAGCGCCATCCATAGTTCCCAGAGTAACGGCACCGTTCAGCATGAACTTCATGTTACCTGTACCACTTGCTTCTTTGGAAGCCAGGGAGATCTGCTCAGAAATATCGCATGCAGGGAATAATTTTTCGGCTGCGGATACATTGTAGTTCTCAACCATAACAAGCTTCATGTATGGTGCAACTTCCGGATCATCTTTGATGAGATCCTGGAGTGTGAGCAGAAGATGAATGATATCCTTTGCAATCACATAAGCAGGAGCTGCTTTTGCACCGAAGATAAAGGTTACAGGCTGAGCAGGTTTCTTTCCACCCTTAATCTCCAGATATTTGCTGATGATGTACAGAGCATTTAACTGCTGGCGTTTGTACTCATGGAGACGTTTGATCTGGATATCATAGATGCTGTTCTCATTAATTTCAACACCTGTGTTAGAGAGGATAAATTCTTTACAGGTTTTCTTAGCTTCTGTTTTGATCTCAAGAAGCTTGTTCAAAACTGCCTCATCATCCTTATATTTCAGGAGATTTTCCAGAGCAGTTGCATTTGTTTTAAACTCATCACCGATCAGAGAGGTAATATAGTCTGTCAGCGGATGATTGCAGTGCATTAACCAGCGGCGGAATGTGATACCGTTAGTTTTGTTGTTGAATTTCTCCGGATAAATATCATAGAAAGCTTTCAGCTCACTTGTTTTCAGGATTTCTGTATGCAGGGCAGCAACACCGTTGATGGAGAATCCATAGTGGATATCCATATGTGCCATGTGAACCAGGTTGTTCTTGTCGATGATGGCTACATTTTCCTGAGGATATTTTGCTTTGATCTTTTCATCCAGCTTTTCGATGATTGGTACAAGGTGAGGAACTACATCAAGAAGGTAGTCCATTGGCCATTTTTCCAGAGCTTCTGCAAGGATGGTATGGTTTGTGTAAGCACATACTTTGGATACGATTTCAGCAGCTTCATCAAAGGCGATTCCACGTTTTGTCAGGAGACGGATCAGTTCCGGAATGACCATACTTGGGTGAGTATCGTTGATCTGGATCACTGCGTAGTCTGCAAGGTCATGCAGGTTGCAGCCTTTCTTTGTTGCCTCGTCAAGGATGAACTGTGCAGCATTGGATACCATGAAGTACTGCTGGAAGATACGGAGCTTACGTCCGTCATCATCGCTGTCATCCGGATACAGGAACAGTGTCAGGTTGTGAAGGATGTCCTTTTTGTTAAAGGAAATTCCATCGTGAACCATGGATTCATCTGCCAGATCAATGTCAAATAAGTGCAGATGAATGGATTTGTTATTGTAGCCTGCAACATCGATATCGTACAGGGAAGATTTCAGTGAGAATCCGCGGAACGGTACAGTATAGGAAACACCTGCAGGTGTGAGCCAGCTGTGTTCTTCGATCCATGGGTTCGGAGTTTCTTTCTGAAGTCTGTTCTCAAAGAGCTGTTTGAACAGTCCGAGGTGATAGTTCAGACCAATACCTTCGCCCGGAAGTCCCAGAGTTGCGATGGAATCCAGGAAGCATGCTGCCAGACGTCCAAGACCACCGTTTCCAAGAGATGGTTCCGGTTCTACTTCTTCGATATCAGCGATAGCTTTGCCGTTCTCTTTTAAGAATGCAGCAACATCATCATAGATTCCCAGGTTGATCAGGTTGTTGGATAATAATTTACCGATCAGGAATTCTGCGGAAATGTAATAGATTTTCTTCTTTCCATCCTGATAGCCTCTTTCGAAGAGCTGGTTTTTGGTATAAATCAATAATGCATTGTAAATTTCTTCGTTTGTACACTGACGCGCGTTTTTCTTATACAGGTCATAGATGAGCTTTTCTAAATTTTCCATCGTAATCTCCCTTTCTGAAATGAATATGTGTTTTTTTATGAGTTAGATTGCTTATTTTTTAGTTTTGAATAGTGTATTGTTTTCTGGTTTATATCAGGAAGAGAAGTTCTCTTGCTGACATCTATAACTATATCAGCAGTCAATTTAAAAAAATACAACAAAATTGCGATTTTATGACAGGTTTCTGCGAAACTTGTGAGGAGATATTCCGGTTGCCTGCTGGAATTTCTTAATGAAGTAGCTGGTGTTGTTGAAGCCTACTTCCAGTGCGATCTCTGTGACAGAGGAATCGGAGTGCAGAAGCAGAGGCTTGGCTTTCTCGATGCGCAGGTCGTTGATATAGGCGATCAGGGTCTTTCCGGTATATTGCTTAAACAGTTTCATAAAGTAGTATTCACTGTAATTGGAGAGTGCAGTAAGCTCTGCAGCGGTCAGTGACTGTGAATAATTAAGGTTGATGTAGTCCAGGATTTTTTTAATAGAAGCAAGACTCTTGTTCTCTTCCTTATCTGCGGGAGTGATGTAATTTCCCATGAGCATTTCGTAGAAAAAGCTGAAGAACAGAGCCTTTAATTTTACGAAATAATATGGCTTTTTTTCTTTATGGCAGGAATGGATCTTGTCAAAAAGCAGGCAGATATTCCCGTAATTGTCATCAGATCTGGAAATAATATGGGTAAATTCCGCCTGATTTTCCATCAGCAGGGAAATGACACGTTCCTGACATAAATCTCCTGCCGGACCGGACAGGAAATTCAGGTCAAAAACAATACTCCTGAAATAAAGGATATTCTTCAGATCTGTTTTTATGCCATGGAGAACTCCGCGGTTTACAATGATCAGATCACCAGCCTTGACACGGAGGATTTCTTTATTCAGGCGTACCAGACCACTGCCGGATTCAATATAGATCAGTTCCATCTCATCATGCCAGTGGTTATAGAGAGAATGGAAGATCTCGCAGTTGTCTGTATAGGTTTCTATTGGAAGCTCAAAAGAGCCGTGAGAGCTTCGTTCTTTGAGAGTGTCATCTACTTCAATTAGGGGAGTAACTGGCATGGAAGGCGCCTCCTTTTATTCAGAGATTTTTAACTTGTAGTAAAACAATGGAATCAAAAGTATCGTTATGGTCGATCCACTGATAGGAGCCATTATACCTCTGGCAGATATCTTCAATAATAGAAAGCCCATATCCATGAGAACCCGGTTCTGATTTCGTAGTCTTATGTGTAAAACTCTGTAACGGGTTCTTGGTATTGTGCATATATATGGTAAGAAATCCGTTGGAAATGTTTGCAGACAGCCGGATTTCAGGCTCAGGATTGCCGGAAGCGTTACAAGCTTCGATAGCATTGTCCAGAAGATTAAAAAATATACTGCTCAGGTCAGTTGTATCAATGGAAATCTTTTCCGGTAAAAGGATTTCATAGGACACCTGGATATGTTCCTGTTTGGCACGGAGCCGTTTCCCTTCCAGGATTGCCTGCAACAGGTTATTCTGACAGTAAGGATGAAAACGATCCTTCTGAAAAGTCTGGTTCAGATTTTTGATGGCAGTGTCGGCCTGCTCATGTTTTCCCTGCTCCAGGAGTGACTGGAAGTTCTGAAAATCCTGTGCAGTTTTGGCCTGGAAATCCTGAGTATCCTGTCTGCGGATCTGAAGACTGTAATCCTGTTCCTGTTTTAATTGTTTCTGCTTTTGAAGAAAAGCCAGTTCCATTTCAGTATTGGATTTCTTTAACACATCAGAAAGCACGCAGTATAAAAGAATACAGATAAGGATCATAAACATTGCCAGGATCAGAAACATATGATCAATTTTTTCTGTATAAATCGTAGACAGAAAATATAACAACTGGAATACAAAGAGGAAAAGAAATAAAGGAATCAATTTAATGTTCTTTTTCATGACTGCAATCCTCCTCTGGTTGTTTTTCCTGTGGTCTGTAATTAAGCCGGGATAGAACAGAAGCGGTATATGTTTCTGCTTCCTTATATTTTTTCATATCCATCAAATATATGACAGACATGATGTGATTCTCAATATCGTGATTCCATTTCCGGAGACTGGCATATTCATTACTTAACTGAACGGAATCATTCATCTGCTTTTTCATTAACTCAATTTCCATTTTTTTCTGTAAATATTCCCTGTGCTGTTGTGCTAAAGAACGGACTGCACGCAGAAACAACAGATAACTGCCGATGCATATGATCCAGTAAATGATGCTCAGAGCCAGAACTGCTACGGGCTTTTTCTGAAGGGAAATTATAACACTGAGAAAAACCGGAGCGATCAGTGGCAGTAACAGTTGTAAAAAGGTGAGTATTTTCAAATAATCTATACACTGCCGCAGGATTTCTGATATTTTCCAGAGAAGAAACAGGCCAAGCAGGATGTTGGAGAGTTCAATGACGAAATATTCTACAGGTGAACAGCTGGATATCAGATTGTGCGGAGTATAGATATGGGTCGGTATAAAAAGATTATGAAGTGCTATGAAAACACTGGTACATAAAATTTCCGGACAGATTATCAGCAGCTGGAAAATAAAATAAACAGCTAATTTTTTCATAAAAGATGCCTGGAATAAAAAAAGTGTTACAAGAAATGTTGTAAGCTGAAATACGATTGTAATTCCATTATGCTGTGATTCACGTTTGATCCAAAATAACAGTGCCATAAATACTGACAGACACAAAAACAGCGGGAGTGAGATCTTGTGTTTGCTTGGCAGGATCCTGCAGCAAAAGTAAAGCAGTCCAAAACACAGATAAAGGCTGGATAGAATACACAAGAATAGATTGATCATATGACTGCTCATTTACTGCACTTCCCTGTGACCGGCAAGCATCATGAAGGCAAATGCGTCCTTAAACTGCTGGTAATAAGATCTGCTGACAGGAATCTCTGTATTATCAGAAAGTATAATGCCTTTATGACTGTAAGTACGTACAGCATGAAGATTAACGGCAAAGCTGTTATGACAGAGACAGAAATCAGGTTTCATTCTTTCGGTAAGAACTGTCAGTTTTTCTTTTGTTGTATATGTTCCTGTTCTGGTATAGATGGTGGTCTGCCTCAGATTCCGTTCCAGATAAAGAATATCGGAGCAGAGCACCTGATAATTGCGTGAATTTCCGGAGAAATACAGATACCGTGTATGCAGTTTCTCGAGCTTCTGGCATGCTGTCCTCAGAGCCAGAGGAAGATATTTTTCCATCTGTTGTTTATGGATGAAGTAGGCATGTTCCGTCTCATATACTGCAGTAGCATATTGCAGATACTGGCTGATAAAAATAATCTGAGTGTCCGGATTGATATGGTTGATCTTTTCTGCAAGTGAGATGCCATTTACAGTGTTAGAACCAAGATCAATATCCGTCAGTACAATGGGATAAGGGCATCCATTTTCAGCAACAGCCCGGAGAAATTCATCACCGGATGTGAAATGCGTTATTTCAAAAGCTCCCGGAGGATACTTTTGCAGAATAGTATGTATTATTTCATAATGTGAAGGATTGTCTTCGCAGATTGCAAGTTTCAAAATTGGATTAAGCTCCTTTGGGTTACGTTAAAATTGGTAAAGCTAAAAATCAAATCTTTCGATAATCATACTACAAAAAATGGAATGTTGCAATTTGTTCTGCTAAGAATCGGGAGTTTGACAGTTACATATGTGTTACTGTTAAGAGGCAATGTCATTAACTTAAGAGATTGTTGCTTGTTAAACGGGCAATGCTCTCTCTGATACCTACCTGATATTTCCTAAAATATTACTTGACAAATACTCCTAAATATGCGGGGGCTGTCGCTTTAACGAATGAATTTTCGTGAAGCGGCAGCTTCCTTTTTGCTGTTCTAAGGATAAAATCCATCAAAAAACGCTTTTCATTGTTACAGGCTATTATTAAAGACGCACTTTAATAAGCCATTCTTGATGGCTTGAAAAATTGTTTTGATAAGTCAAAATTTAGGCACTTTTTATCGAAAATAAATGTGTTCCGGTTCTTCCATTTTGAATCTTATTATGCAGTTTGTTTATGGGGCTGTCGCACTAATTAGTGCGACAGCCCCTTTAAGTTAATGACATTGTTTAAATTCAGCGGATTTAGTGCGAATTATTTTTTCTTTCAAAACTGGCTAAGAATGGAAAAAGTAAGAAATATAGAGTGTTAAATATGTAGTCAAATGTGGTTGTTTATGCAGGAAAACCCTGTAGAAAAATAGCCCATGATATAATCAAATCATGGAAACTAAAAGAAAACTGAGATTTGGAAAAGAGATTCTTGTATGAGAATTCTAAACGCAGCATGTATGTTGGAAAAGCTTGGTTTCCATGGAAGATGAAAGAAAAATATTATGAGAAAGATCACTTGAATTTATTTGTTAAGAGCAATATACATGCAGCGTTTGCAAAAGAAAAAGAGGAGATTTATGGCAATGGATAGTACTTATATGGGTAAAAATTTACCATCATTTCAAAAAAAACATATTAAAAATCGTAGAAAAATAAAAAAAGCTATAACTGAAATTGAACTAAAACATAATTGGGCTTGGTATGATGAAATCTATTTTCGTTGGGAAAAAAGTTTAGATAAAGTAGCAATTCTTTTTCGTGGACATGAAATCACAGGACGTGAAATGTTTGAAAGTGCAGATAAGCTTGTTTATGCATTAAAGGCAAAAGGAATAAAAAAAGGCGATGAAATACTTGCGTGTATGGCAAATTGTCCAGAAGCAATTTATTTATTGTTGGCAGCTAGTAAATGTGGAGCAATTGTAAATTTTTGGAGTTCGGGATTTGATAAAGATTTTATAAGTGAAATTATTGAAAAATCTAATTCTAAAATATTATTTGTTACGAGTGATGAATGGGATAATATTAAAAAAATATCAATTTGTGAAAAGATAGATATTAAGATTATAATTCCGCTGAATGAAGCATTAAAAATAGAAAATTTAGATGCATGTTATGGGAGAGAGCATTTAAAAAAAATAACTGATGTATATGCACATGGTAAAACAACCATAACATTTTTAGATTTTATAAATAATATTAAAGATAACAGGCGATTTAAAATTGATAAGATTAATCTTGATGATCCATTTACTATAACATATACCAGCGGTTCAACTAAAATTGGATTGCCTAAAGCTATTGTTCATAAAAATAGAGCGTATATTGCAATAGCACGTTTTCATGATCCTGATTTATCGAGAATGCCTGCTATGAAGAATATGAGAGGACTCGCACATATTCCGTTACATTCTAATACGAATATTGCTTCGGCTATATCTGATACGCTATGTCAGAGAGGCACTGTTGTATGTGAACCAATATATGAAGCAAATTCTTTTGCAAAAATTTTAGCATTAAATAAGGCTTCTTTTGTACTTGCGACAAGGAGTTTTTGGATAGCGGCAATGAAAGAATTTGAAGAAAATGAAAAATTAGCTAGAGAAGCTATACCATATTTAATAGTTGCTGCGTCGGTAGGGGAAGATATAACTCAAAATGAAGAAAAGTATATTAATAGAATCTTAAAAAAATATAAAGCAGGAAGCGCTAAGTTACCATTTCCATTATCCCCAGTTACATTGTCGATTGGAGGTGGGGATTGTGAACATGGAGGTCTCTTTTTTACATTGTTTAGAGAACAACGGGAGTGTTTAGGATTTAATAAGAAAGAATTTGGGTTGATTCCATTTCAGCTTGCAGATATAGCAGTATTGGATGGGGATGGGAGAGAGTGTGCATATGGAAAATATGGAAGACTTGTTGCGAATTCTCCTTGTACTATGAAGGAATATAAAGACAATGTGGATGCAAATAATGAGTTCTATATTAAAGATATATATGGAAGATGCTGGGGGGATTGTCATGTGTGGGCGTATATTACGCGAAAAGGAAATGTGGTAATACGTGGTAGGTTGGGAAATGAATTTAAATTAAAAAATGGAAGAAAAATTCCTATGTTTAAAATAACAGAAGTGATAACAAAGACTTCCAAGCATATTTTGTCGTGCGAAACAGTTTTGGCTCATAGAGAAGGGGCAGAGATAATAGTTTCTTATATTGAACTTATGCCACATACAAAAATTTTGGAAAAAGATTTAGTTAGAAAAATAAAAAAACAATGTAAAAAAGAAGTTTCAGATGAAATATTAAAGAAAATGTATTTTACGATTATTCCGATGGGAAGTACATATGAGCTTACTAAAAGTGGAAAAAGAAATATAAGAGTATTGGAATTAAAGCAGACTGATAATTGTAATAAGTTATATTGAAAAATATCAAGATGTAATTAAGAATAAATATTCTGGTGTTTATCGAACATAGCTGGGAATCTTTGTAGATACTAAATATGTCTGAAACTATAGCTATTTATGTATTTGATAAACCTTAACTTCCTGAAAAAGTGACACTCAATATTTGAAGGGAGATATGCCATGTATCTGAATTTTGAGGTAGACATTCCGAAGATACCCGGGAAGATAAATTATGTGAAAAAAGGGAGTACAGTATACGTCAGATATGTGCTCGAAAGAGTATATCATCCAGAGAAAAAATATAATGTTCCGGAGCAGAGGATCATTGGAAAAAGATTAGAAAAGAACCCGGATAGAATGCTCCCAAATGAAACTTTTGTAAAGTATTTTGGCGGTCAGGAGATGCCGGAACAGAAAACCGGACAGATGAGAAGCAGTTGTCTGCGGATAGGGACTTTTCTGGTGATCCAAAAGATCCTGAATGGATATAAACTGCCGGAGATCCTGGAAAAATATCTTGGAAAGAAAGAGGCGGGGTTGTTTCTGGATCTGGCAGCTTATTCTCTTATCAGTGAAAATAATGCCGCACAGTATTATCCTACCTATGCTTACAGCCATCCGCTTTTTACAAAGCAGATGCATATATACAGTGATTCAAAAGTATCAGATTTTCTTGCAGAACTTACAGAGGATCAGAGGATCAGGTTTGTAAATGAGTGGAATGAAAACAGGGATCACCGAGAGAAAATATATATATCTTACGATTCGACCAATAAGAACTGCCAGGCAGAGGATCTGAGATTTGTTGAGTTTGGCTACCCGAAAGATGACCGTGGACTGCCGGTCTTTAACTATTCCATTGCGTATGATATATATAATAAAGAACCGTTGTTTTATGAGCAGTATCCTGGAAGTATCGTAGATATTTCCCAGCTCTAGTATATGTAAAAAAAGGCAGAAGGATACGGATATAAGAAGTTCGGATTTATCCTGGACAGGGGATATTTTGGCAGGGAAAACATCCGGTATATGGATGAATGCGGGTATGATTTTGTGATCATGGTAAAGGGTATGAGTGAATCTGTCAGGCAGGTGATCCTGGAAAACAAAGGAGAATTTGAGAATATTCGTAAATACAATATATGGAAATACAAGACATTTGGAAAGACAATAAAGAAAAAACTCTATATATCAGATGAAAAAGAAAGATATTTTCATATTTATTATTCAGACCAGAAAGCGTGTGCGGAACATGAACAGATAGAGGCAAAAATAGACCGGATGACGAAATATCTTAACGGTTTAAAGGGAGAAAAAGCGACCGTAGGGGATGGATATAAGAAGTATTTTAAACTTGAAATATATGAGGATGATGGGACGATCATATGCGCAAGGGAGAGGACAGAAGTGATTCAGGAAGAAATCGATCTGTGCGGATATTTTGTGATCGTAACGTCAAAACAGATGACAGCGGAAGAAGCTTTGGAACTGTATAAGAGCAGGGATGTATCAGAAAAACTGTTCAGGGGAGATAAGAGTTATTTTGGGAACAGGAGCCTGCGGGTACAGTCAGATGAGGCTGCAAATGCGAAGATCTTCGTGGAATTTGTAGCGCTGATAGTAAGGAGCAGGATGTATGTCCTGCTGAAAGATGAAGTGGAAAAACTTGACAAAAAGCCGAATTATATGACCGTTCCGGTAGCAATCTGTGAACTGGAAAAGATAGAACTGGTCCGTCAGACAGATGGAAAATACCGTATGGATCATGCAGTAACAGCAACCCAGAAGATAATCTTAAAAGCATTTGATATGGATGCAGACCAGATACAGGACAAAGCTGTAGGATTGAGCAGACTGCTTGAAAAATATGCAGAAGAGGGGAAATAATATATGGCAGGATCGAGAAAAATGATATCTTTGGAAGAGCAGATAAAGAAGCAGGAAGAGACGGTATTAAAAGTAAAAGAAAAGTATGATTCCGAAATGATGAAACTGAAAGATCTTTATGCAAAAAGGAACGAAGAGAAGAAAAAAGAACTGCTCAAAGCTGTTGAAAACAGTACAAAAACATATGAAGAGATCATGGCATTTATCTGTTCTGAGGGTGAAATAAATTAGATTTTGGACTGTTTTGATGAGAAAAGGGAAATTTGAGTGTTACTTTTTCAGGAAGTTCACGTAAACATATAATAGAATTTTGTGTTACGATAAAACTAGAGCGTGTCTGAAAAATAAAAATTGCACAAAACGCATGTTTTATTTCCCTTT
>ERZ506753.856-NODE-856-length-22412-cov-4.655097_pt1 | contig 22412 bp, 19 predicted proteins | sample MGYA00513044_ERZ506753 | MGnify/ENA metagenome assembly ERZ506753 | reverse complement strand
TCAGACGTGTGCTCTTCCGATCTGCCCCTTGATGTCGGAGTAAGAAATCATTCCTGCCGCCCGCAGGCGTTGCAGGGTTCGGTCGCTGATTTTCAAGAAAGTACATACTTCGTAACTGTCCACCCAAATTTCATCTTCATCGGTTTTGCTTTCGTCCAAATGATTGAAGATGTAGTTTGCTATGGCGGTAATCTTGTTGTCAAGCTCTTTATAGGCTTTCGACTCAAATGTTATTATTTCCATATTGCTAACTAATTGATTTTCCGCAAAGTTCGGTATATGGAAAAGATAAAAAGTCATGGCTCATACCGTCATGGTAGATTTTTTTTTAGGTTGTTTTTGGACAAACTTTATTAGCTTTTGGATGAAAAAAGGCTTTTTCCTTGGTTAATTCTGATAAAAATAAAAAATACCGTGTCGGCATGAACACGGTATTTTATTCTATTGATTAATAAGATTTTATCTTACATCATCCTCATTCATTCTTTTGGTTAGGCACTCAATTAACTTGTTCAAATAAGATGTCCGGTCTTTACGCTCTTTCATGGCAATATACGCATCATAGTAACCGCCTAAATCAGTATTGAACACGAAACTAAGGTAATTCATAATTTCTTTGATTTCAATATTTCCCTGATTTATATCTCCGGAAGAAGCCAAAGCATAACCTATCTCTATCAGAGCTGCTTTCTTTCCTGTAAAACGGACTGGTGTTTTTGTTCTGATTGTTTGGTGTTCCTCTATACAACTTTCGTTTTCAATTTTCTGTAATTTCTTGTTGAGGTAAATGCGCAACATTTCATTGGATATTATTTTAGCCACTTTATAGTCATACCCTGTTGAAAACTTTGGGTCTTTATCGAATTGTGCGCTATCTGTACATAAACGAATATCTATGTTACCTCGTAAGAAATAGTATTCGTCATATATGGTAGAATTTGAACGATAATATTGATAGAAATCCAAATTGCGATTGAAAAAGTAAGTCAGGTTATCCAATTCTTTGTTAAGATAGTGTTTAATTACTTCATTGCTTCCTGTCGGACATTGCGTTTCAATACAATATATCTTATGGAAATATAATAATCGTCCAAGTATTTCCGGTTTCTGCTTTTTGAAAAAAGTTATTTCATCTTCTTTTGCAGAAAATACGTGAGTTTGCAAATCTTGTCTTAACTCATTTATAATTGCTTGTAAACGATGTATCATTACAAGAGAAGTTTTGATAATATCATAGCCATAGAGGTCGATTTCGTCAATCTCTAAATCAATTTTTGATAATATATCAGTTAACTTCTCTTTCATTTTTAGTTTATCGTTATAAAAAGTTTTATGATTTCCTGTTTAACAATTCTGCCATATTGTAACCTAAATTTTGCATAGTTTTGTGTCCCATTTCATCCAGACCTTTTTGCGACCGATTTTCAAATAGCATATTCCAATAACTACTGCTGACTATTGGCATCTCACTGAACGTGAAATATTTGTTTAATCGGTCGATTGCAGAATTTGCCCCTGAACGAATACAACTTGCTACTGCTGCGGCGGGTTTTCCCTTAAATAAGTTGCCGTGAGTGCTCGCTGCATAAAAAACTCGGTCAAGTAGAGCACACAATGCTCCATTGGGCGCCGCAAAATAGACCGGTGTACCTATTATAATACCGTCTGCTTCCAATATTGCTTCAATCAATTCATTGCATACATCGTCTGTAAAGTTGCATCGGAAAGTTTGAGCGCAAAGCCCACAATCAATACAACCTCTCACCATTTTATTTCCTATCCAAAACCATTTCGTATCTATTCCTTTTTCATGTAATGCTTTTTCCACTAAAGACAAAGCATAGGAAGTCCCCCCTTTTGAGTGGGGGCTTCCGTTTATCATCAGAACCGTCATTTCTATTTTTTTAATAAAGGTAATTGTTCGAGCATGTTTTTAATACGTATAGCTGTACGTGGCATAGCCTCGGCAACAGTCAATCCGACAATTTCTTTTTCTTTGGAAATGTCATTGATTACTTTGACTACTTCCGCTATCTTCATTCCATCGGGGACAACTCCAACGGCAGCAATTATTTCTGTTGGGTCAAGTACATCCATGTCAAAATGGATGACAACTTTGGATGCACCACATGATTTCAGCCATTCTTGAATAGCATTGCTATTGGCTCTTACATCTTCCGGTGTCAGGTGTTTGATACCGTATTGCTGTTGCCGTGTTTTGATTTCTTCTCGTTCCCAATCACGTATGCCAACAAATAAAATTTTAGACGGGGAAATTTTAGCGGGAAGTTCCGAAATGATTTTATCGTTCCCCAATCCCATACAGGCAGTAACAGCCATAGCATGATAAGCCGGATAAACATCGCCGGGTAATGTAATGTCTGGATGTGCATCAATCCAAATCATGGCTACATCGTCCTTATACTTGTTTGCAAGATAGGTGAATGGCACGACACTGACGGAACATTCCCCACCAAGAGTTACAATTTTGCTTGGTTTCTCTATATTCAGTATATCCAAAGCTGCTTTTGTTTGCTTTACAATTATATCCCGGTCAAGTACACCATCTGTAACTTTACGTTCCGAAATATCCGTTGTTATGGGTACGGTAAATGTCTTTTGCCCACTGTCTGGCGCAAGGAAATTGAGCAGTTGCGCTCCTAAATAATAACCTCTTGACGCATCATCCGGGTTAGGTACTTCTGTTATCCATTTGGCGATGTCGCCACCCTGCCATTGAGGATAAATTAAACGGATGGTTTCATTTTGCGCATAAATGCTGTTAGTACTTAATGCTAATGCTGCTATTGCCATTTTCAATTTCATATTATTCTTATTTAATGTAAATTACTCCACACGATATATATAATTGGTTTTTCTTGCTTTCGGCAAGGGAAGCTCTTGGCTGTTATACCCGAGAATACAATTCCCTATTCCTTCATAATCACCTTCAATACCCCATTCTTTAAGCAAAGCCTTTCCTTCGGCTGTTTCAAAAACTTCTTTTGCCCGATGAACCCAACAACTGCCAAGTCCTACCGCATGAGCAGCATTCATCAGATTACCCATCACAAGAGCACCGTCATAAAGGTGGGTCGGATGATTTTTGTCTGCTAAAACCACTAATACGACAGGTGCACCATAAAATGGGTCAGAGTTACTTCCCATGACGTGGGCATTGAGTTGAGAAAGGCGGTCACATACTTTTTTATTCGTGACTGCCACGATGATTGGAGATTGGTCACCCATTCCCGTAGGTGCATAAGTACCTGCTTCCAATACTTTTTCAATCAAATCTTTATCGGGCATTTTATCCTGATAAGTCCGTATAGCTCTACGGCTTTTTAATACTTCTAACATTCCATATCCTTTCATGTCCTTTTCTGTTTTGATGTTTGAACAAGATGTTGCTAATATGAGCAACAATGCTGATAATAAAAATATACGATGTCTCATTTTGATTAAATTTATTCAAGAGCAAAGCCTAATTGCAGTGCTAATTTTAATTCTTCACACATATACCACATATCTGTTATTTTGCCATCAGTTCCAAAACGTATAATGGCTACTTCATCCCATTCTACCCGTTTCTGTGTAGCAGGTTTACCAACAAAAGTACCCTTGTGAAGAACGGAGTAATGATATTGTGCTATTACTGTGTTTTTTTCTGCCACAATATTTTCAATGGTAACTTTTTGTTCACCCAATGCTTCCGATAATGGCTTCCATCCGGTTTCCACCCATTCCAAAAAATTCCCTTTTTGCGGAATGGCATCACTTGTAGCCTCATACAAAGCTGCAAAACCAGCTCTATGTGTGATGCAGTTAGGAGAAACGACTTTTTTAATAAAATCTAAATCCCCATTGGGTAATGCTTTTGATAATAGATTTTCAACTATACGTTTGTTTGTTTCCGTATCTGTTTTACTGCTTTTTTCATGTGAACAAGATACTGCACAAAAAGCAAACAACACTAATAGGCACCCTAATCTCATAATGTTAAATCTCTGCGTTGGAATAAGTTTGTTCATAATTTTTTTGTTTTGAAGTTTGTTTATCTAAAAGAGAAATAATCTTTTGTTTATTGAATATAAATGCGATAATGGCAATCATTCCACCCGCATATCCAATATAGTGGATTGAGGTTAAAGTTTCTACTGCCCCACCAATAATAGAACCACTGCCAATACCTATGTTATAAATGCTGGAGAACAATGCCATTGCAATGATAGTTGCTTGTGGTGCAAAACGAATAACCAATGCTTGAGAAACAAGATTAAATATAGTTATAGTCATTCCCCATACGATGCAAAGAAAAATAATAGCATAAGGATGTATAGAGAACAATTGCATTAATATCAATAGACAAGCTATTACAACTATCGGGAACAATATGAAACGTTTGGTGTATTGGGTAAACTTACAAGCAAATAGAATACTTCCCCCTATTCCTGCAAGTCCAAACAACATTAGTATTATAGTTATGAGTTTGTCGCTAATCAGTTCCGTTTCCAATAAATATGGCTCAATATAGCTGTATGTAGTATAGTGCGCTGTAACAGCGAGATATGTAAATATATTTAAAGATATTAACTGTTTGTTTTTAAAAAGGGATGAAAGCTCTTTTATATGTATTCGTTGTTGGTTGGGTACTTTGGGAAAACAGAAAAAAAGCAATAATAAAGTCGAAAAGGATGCAACAGCAATACTAAAAAATGACATTCTCCACCCCCAATAAAGTCCGATTATCCGCCCTAATGGTAGCCCAGCAATCATAGCAATGGAAGTTCCGCTTGCGACCATTCCCAATGCGACCGTATCTTTTCCTTTAGGGGCTATGATAACAGCCAAAGGTGCTACAATAGACCAAAATATGGCATGTGAACAAGCAACCCCAATACGAGATAAAAGTACAAGTATGAAATTATTAGAGATTGCCGCCACAATATGGTTTACAACAAAAAATCCAATCACACAAAATAATAATTTCCGATACTCTGTTTTAGAAAATAAAATCATTAATGGCAGTGATAATGTGGCAACTCCCAGTGCATAAACAGAAATCAAAAGCCCAGCATGTGTTTCTGATATGTTGAAAGAAGAAGCTATATTAACCAACAACCCAATAGGAATGAACTCCGCTGTGTTAAAGATAAAAGCGGAAATGGTTATTCCAATTAGCGGAAGCCATTTTTTTATATTTGTACATTGTCTATTCATAATACAGTATTGCTGTTTTTCAGGTGCAAAGTTATTGCCTTATACAATATTACACAAGTACGGTAAAATTATTCATATATGGGTAAATTTATCCCTATATACACTTTTGTCCGCATTAAATAAAAGACGTATCTTTACAGCGAATATTTAAGAGTAATATTATGTACGAGAAAAAAATACCTTTTGATATAAATTGTGATATAAAAATCACGATGGAAATAATAAGTGGCAAGTGGAAGTGCTGTATCGTAAATCGTTTGGCAAACGGCCCGAAACGTCCGAGTGAACTTCACCGGATTTTTTCAGATGTAACACCACGAGTTATCAATCAGCAATTAAAGGAGCTTGAATTTCACGGAATTATACAAAAGAAAATTTTCACAGAGCTACCACCACACTCTGAATACTCGTTAACGGAAGCTGGGCAAACATTACTTCCTTTGATTGCAGAACTTGAAAAGTGGGGAGCAGGTTATCGACCAAAGTTAAAGCAAATTCTCAATTTAGAATAGATTTTGAAGAGTAATGAAAAAAAATCGCTGTAACTGATGATTTAGTGCAAGGTGCAAGTATATATCTATATATAGCTTGCACCTTGCACTAACCGCAGGAGATTTGTTTTCAATGATTTGCATATTTCAAAAGAAAGCTGTATCTTTGAACCATAGTTTTAGGCAGACAACGAACAGCCAAAAGGTGACAGAAAAGTGTTATTCTTGTAACCTAAGTTGTACCCCCTAAGGCTTTGACATAATGATAAGAAATTGAATTTCAAGGATATTGGGGAGTAGGTTCATAACCCCGTCTCTCCGCGAAAAAGAAATAAAAATCAAAGGAAATCCCTGTAAATTATTAATTTACAGGGATTTCTTGTTTTTGGCACATTTAAAGATAAGTATATGAAAATATTCTTTTGCTTACTATTCGGTATGTTTGATTATGTCTAAAGAAAAGCATATCACTTTGTGATTATTTTATTGTTTATCAGTGTCTTGTGATTTGTATTTATTATTTTGCCTGAGAAAGTTTTTGATTTAGAAACTGCTAAGATGGAAAGAATAATATATTCTGTTCATTGTACTACGTCTGCAGAATGGGATTAAGCCAGAGTGGAGAAACTCTGATTGTGATTTTAACTTGATTAGAATTTACGTTTTGTCAATGAAATCATTATTTTTGTTGTGTAATAGATGTATTAATTAATTGGGTAGATATTTATGCTTGCATATACTTATATTGAACATGGAAAGTTCCAACTATTGGAGAAGCCGAGACCGAAAATAAAGGATACACGGGATGCGATTGTACGTGTAACGCTTGGTAGTATTTGTACCAGCGATCTGCATATCAAACATGGCAGTGTGCCGCGTGCCGTACCTGGAGTTACGGTCGGTCATGAGATGGTAGGCGTTGTGGAAGAAGTCGGTTCCGGAGTTGTTTCGGTTAGGCCCGGAGATAGGGTGACAGTAAATGTTGAAACTTTTTGTGGAGAATGTTTTTTTTGCCGGCACGGATATGTTAATAACTGTACTGATTCCAATGGGGGATGGGCATTGGGATGCCGTATTGACGGTGGGCAGGCGGAATATATCAGGGTTCCATATGCCGATCAAGGTTTGAACCGTATACCTGATACCGTTAGTGATGAACAAGCGTTGTTCGTTGGTGATGTTCTTGCAACAGGCTTTTGGGCAGCTCGCATTTCGGAGATTTCTGAAGAGGATACAGTCCTTATCATTGGTGCCGGTCCTACTGGAATATGTACTTTGCTGTGTACGATTTTGAAGAAGCCACGACGTATCATTGTCTGTGAGAAGTCTTCCGAAAGAATCCAGTTTGTTCGTGAGCATTATCCTGATGTGCTGTTGACAAATCCGGAAAACTGTAAGGATTTTGTGCTAATCAATAGCGATCATGGCGGGGCGGATGTTGTGTTGGAAGTGGCAGGGGTAGAGGATACTTTCCGTCTGGCATGGGAATGTGCCCGTCCGAATGGTATTGTCACTATTGTAGCTCTTTATGATAAACCTCAGATTCTCCCTTTACCGGATATGTATGGTAAAAATCTGGTTTTTAAAACAGGTGGAGTAGATGGTTGTGACTGCGCTGAGATTCTTAGCCTGATTGAGGAGGGCAAGATAGATACCACTCCTTTGATTACGCATCGGTTTCCGTTAGACGAAATTGAGGAGGCCTACCGTATTTTTGAAAATAAGTTGGGCGGAGTCATTAAAGTGGCGATAATAGGAAAATAGAAAAGATGAGAGAGATCGTAATAAATAATAAAGGATAGGGCCTGGTGACAAAAAGTGCCGGATTTTTTTGAGAAACGGACTCAAGGACCTATCTTTGCAATATAAAAGATGGGGTTAAAAAATAGGTGTTTTAATATCAGAATAGAGAACTTTCTTTATAATGCAACCTGTCATTTCGGATGTAGATAATTGGTTGATAGATAGTGGAGAAAAAACAAAGGATATAACTCCCTAACTTTTACAATAAATATTGAAGATCAATAAATTAAGAAAATAGCACCCGATTTTGCACCTGAAAATGTAAAGTTGGGTCTTTTTGTTTTATGTAGGGTTTTATTTCGATTAAAGGTTATATAGCTCTTAAATTCTTTTTGCTTTATGACGAATGTTATAGATAAGATAACTTCTTTGTATCCAATTTCCGATGATACCATACGCACGTTGAAAGAGAATGTGACTATTTGCCATTTTCCTAAAAAACATCTGTTGATAAAGGAAAATACGTTTTCCAGATCGGCTTATTTCATAGAAAAGGGAATAACCCGTTCTTTTTGGCTTGTAAATGGAGAGGAGATAACAACTTCCTTTTCATGGGAAGGAGGAATTGTCTTTAGCATGGATGAATTTTATTATAATAAATTGAGCGAAGAATTTGTAGAAACACTTGAAGAGGTTGTTGCGTATAAAATATCACTGTCTGATTTGAACAGGCTTTTTCAAACCAATATCGAATTGGCTAACTGGGGAAGAATTATTCATCAAGATGAATACAGGCGTTTGCACCGCTCTCATAAAGAACGACTTACGTTGCCGGCAAAAGAGAGATATGAAGAGTTTAAGCAGCAGTTTCCTCAGATATATCAGCGAGTGAATTTAGGATATATTGCCTCTTATTTGGGAATAACGCTTTCAACGCTCAGTCGCCTTAGAGCTCAAAATAATATTTAAACCGATGATATTTTGTCATAGGACAAATTTTAGAGTTTTTAAGTTGTGTAACTTTGCAGCACATTATTAGTTAACCGTTAAATTAGGAATCAATCATTTAATTTATAAATTTATCATGCAAAAAAAATCTTCTACTGCACTTTTAGACACAAAACCACATTATGATCTTCTTGACGGACTGAGAGGAGTTGCTGCTGTTCTGGTAGTATGGTATCATATATTTGAAGCTTTTGCAACAAGCCCTATCGATCAGCGATTTAATCATGGATATTTGGCGGTCGATTTCTTTTTTATTCTGTCGGGGTTTGTTATCGGTTATGCTTATGATGATCGTTGGAAAGTGATGAAAACAAAAGATTTTTTCAAACGCAGATTAATCCGTTTACATCCGATGGTTGTGTTGGGAGCAGTTTTAGGTGCTATTACATTTTATATACAAGGTTCAGAGAAATGGGATGGAACACCGTTTTCCATGTCCATTGTGATGCTTGCCATGCTTATGGGGCTTTTCTTGATTCCGGCTGTACCGGGAACAGGTCCTGAGGTGCGGGGAAATGGTGAGATGTATCCTCTGAATGGGCCCAGTTGGTCTTTGTTTTTCGAGTATATCGGAAATATACTATACGCCCTGTTTCTTCGTCGGTTGCCTACAAAGGTGCTTACGGTACTTGTCGGATTGGCGGGAATCGGATTGGCTTCATTTGCCATATTCAATTTTTCCGGTTATGGACATTTGGGTGTAGGATGGTCAATGGGAGATTATAATTTGATTGGAGGTTTCCTGCGCTTGTTGTTTTCCTTTTCTATCGGATTGTTGATGTCGCGCGTTTTCAAGCCGGTTAAGATAAAGGGGGCTTTTTGGATATGCAGTTTAGTACTTGCTGTTTTGTTTTCCATGCCTTATATTGGCGATGGTGAGTCCCCTTGGATGAATGGCGTCTATGATTCTGTATGTACCATCATTATTTTTCCACTACTTGTTTATCTGGGTGCTTCCGGAAAAACAACTGATAAGAAATCGGCCAAAATCTGTAAATTCTTAGGGGATATATCTTATCCGTTGTATATTGTACATTATCCTTTCATGTACCTGTTTTATGCTTGGGTATGGAGTAAGACGTTTACATTCTCTCAGGCTTGGCCGATGGCTTTACTTGTATTCTTCGGAAGTATCATATTGGCTTATCTTTGCTTAAAACTGTATGATGAGCCGATAAGGAAATGGCTGAGTAAGAAGTTTTTGGTTAAAAAGAACTGAGAAAGAACCGTTATGATTAGACGCGTAGAGCTGAAAGATACTGGAGACATTACGGAAATTTATAATGAATATGTTGTAAATAGTATAGTTACTTTTGAGACGGAAGCTGTATCCGAGGCGGAAATGTATGTTCGCATATCTGAAATATCGTCGTATTATCCGTATTTTGTTTACGAAGTGGATGGGAGAGTTGTAGGATATTGTTACGCACATGCTTGGAAAGAACGGGCCGCATATAAATATACTTTGGAAACGGCTGTTTATCTGTCTCCGGAATATTCCGGAAAGGGCATTGGCAAGCAGTTGATGCAACGGTTGATTGGAGAATGTCGTAAGGAAGGTTATCACGCATTGATTGCTTGTATCACAGCTGGAAACGAAATAAGTAATTCTTTGCATCTACAACTTGGATTTAAGCCGGTATCTCATTTTGAAAAAGTAGGCATGAAGTTTGGGCGTTGGCTGGATGTATTCGATTATGAATTATTATTGCTTTCTTGAAAAAATAATGAATCTATGATTTTGTAGTTGTTTAATTGATAACTATAATCTGGTGTGTATGTTTGCAGAATAAAATCTTTTTGTTTTTTAATTTCGGCTCTTAATATACTAATGTGTTATATATCAACTATATGATGCTTATTTTATGGGGATAGGAATACTGTTTCTTTCTTTTATATAAAAACAATATTAATGCTCTGTTAAATCGTATCTTTTGCCGGCAAAGAATAGTATTCTTTGTACACAAGAAATGCATTTCTTGCGAAGCTGGAAATAATACTTGGAAAAGACAATTAACAATGTTAAAATAGAAATTATTTAAAACCTGCTATTTGGAAGATGTTTTTATATAACTTTTCAGATGTCTTCTCATTTGCATAAAACGGACAAATCCTAAAATAAATATGAATATACCGCAAATGATACATACCCATGCAAGACCGTCGAGTCGCGAAATATTTTCAATCTGGAAAATTCCGATTCCGGCAGTAAGCAGATAAAGGGAAGTACGGATATAAGAGAATAATGTCCGTTCGTTGGCTAACTTTGTTCTTTCGAGTGCCAGATGGTCACGAAGGATCAGCTTCTCGTTATTTTCAAAGTCATCGGTAAATTTTAGCATAATATGGATGGGAATTTTGACTTTACTGATTTGATTATACTGTTCATTTTATTGCATTCTCAATGATTGCCGAATCTGTTTTCTTCTATCGCTTTTATTGCATCTTGTTCGTGTTCAATCAATGACAACAATTCTTTTTCAGAAAGATTCGATTTGGCAGGCAAGAATAGGGTATGAGGATAGTTGATAATTCTGTCATGCAATAATTTAGCTCTTCGGATATGGAAATCGGAAGTGATGACGATTAGCATATCCGGTAGTTCTTTTTCAGTGATCTCTTTTGAAATTTTAAAATCTTCATAAGTATTGGTAGATAAGATAAAAGGTAAAAAATCTTCTTCTCTCACTCCTTTTTTAATGAGTGCTTGCTTGGCATAATAGGCATGGGGCCGATTGGTCGTATTGAAATGCTGCCCGTATCCGCCGGTACAGAGGAAAGTCATGTGTTCATTATTTGCATATAAATTGTATGCACAGTTGATACGGTCTTGTGCCATTTGGCTTAATCTGCCTTGCTCGTCATTCGGAGCTCCGAGTAGAAGAATTATATATTTCATAAAAGGTTTGTTTTCATTTGCCGTCAATGACAGTTTAAATAATACTTTAGCTATATGCAAAGATAGTTAATAAAATAGTCAAAAACGAATCTGAGAATTATATAATAATGTATATCGGTACTCTGAATGCTGAAAATGATTGCTTGTGAAAAAGGAGTTTAGAAAGAGAGGATGATTATTTTGCTTCTTTTTGTGCTTATTTGTCTAAAAATATTCTATTATTTAAGATAATATCTTACTTTTGTGAAATGAAATAATACTCTGTTAATATGAAAGCAAATTCTTTCCTTTTATTTTTCCTGTATTTACTTTTTACGGTATCTTGTACTGAAAATGAGGTAGAACCCAGTTTCTCTATTGGAACTACGGAAGATATAGAAATCGCTCCGGAAGCAGGGGGACAAACCCAAATCAGCTTTACGAGTTCTCGCGAATGGCAGGCAAGTACTACTGCCGATTGGATTACGATTTCTCCGATGTCCGGTAATGCCGGTGCAGTAAGTATTACGGTTACTGCTAATAGTTTGAATGATAATGACTATACTCGGACAGCAACATTGACATTGACTTCCGGAACGCTGAGGAAAAATATAACTCTGAAACAGGAACCGATTATTCAATTAGAAAAGACGGCTTATAGTGTAGCTGCTGCCGGTGAGGTGTTGGAGATCCGGTTCTCTACAAGTATTGCCCAAGATGAATTGTTGATAGGTGCTTCAAAAGGTGCCGATGAATGGTTGACCCAACAACCGGATACACGGGCTTCTTCTTATATACTTCGTCTGAAGGCTTTACCGAATGCGGAATCTGCATCCCGTACTGCTTATATTTATTTTGTACAGGAGATCGATGGAAAGCAGAAAATTTTGAGGACCGTTACTATTACCCAACAGGGCGTATCGGCAGGGGAGTCTACCGATTATTCAGAAGATAAAAAAGTGCGCGTATTACAGACAGCGAGTATCGGGAAAGGCATTCCTATTGTTATAGTGGGGGATGGGTTTATCGATAAAGAGATTGCTGACGGAACCTATGACCAAGTGATGGACAAGGCTTTTGAAAATCTTTTTACGGAAGAACCTATACAGTCTCTTCGTAATTATTTTAATGTATATGCAGTGACGGCTGTTTCTGCTAATAACACTTTTGGAGACGGATATAGTACTGCTTTTAGTTGCGAATTGGAAGGTGGAAACAGTACGGGGATTTCCGGAGATGATGCTGCTTGTATGGAATATGCCCGATGTGTGAAGAATATCGATTTGGGAGAGACGTTGGTAGTGGTGGTATTAAATACTCCGGCTTATGCCGGTACTACCTATTTCGGATATTCTGAGGTCGGTAGCCGGGATTTTGTAGAGTTTGCAATTGCTTATTGTCCGGTTATTTATAATCTGGAGAGTGAAACATTCAGACAAGTACTTGTGCATGAAGCGATAGGGCATGGCTTTGGAAAGTTGCTGGATGAGTATGCTTATGAAGAACAAGGAAGAATACCGGTTTCGGAAATTAATAATACGAGAACCTTGCAAAGCTTTGGATGGGCGCAGAATGTCGATTTTACTGCTGAATGGGATGAAGTGCTTTGGTCTGCGTTTTTGAATGATGAGCGGTATACTTCCGATAATTTGGGAGTATTTGAAGGTGCCTGTACTTATATAAAAGGGGCTTATCGTCCTTCAGAAGAGAGTATGATGAGAAGTAACATACTGGGATTTAATGCACCTTCGCGCAAAGCGCTATACGACAGGACGATGAAGACAGCTACCGGGGCATCTAAGAGTACGTATGAAGAATTTGTCGAGTTTGATTTAAGGAATGGAGGACGGACACGCAGTACTGCCGTATATGCTGAGCCTGGTAAACCGTTTGCTCATCCGCGTTTTGTAAATAAGGCGCTGATAAAGTAATTTCGATCATTATGGGAGGGATTTCCGGTAGTGTGTGATTTCCTCCCGTAAGACATCTCTTTTTTCATCAATAATTCAATCTTGATGGTAGAATTATTTTATGATGCTTTCCGTAGATAGGTGATTTCTTCATGAGTGAAGTTGTACCCACATAATTTTTTGATTCTCACTCAATATCAATGGTCATTATTCATTTGTAAGAGTATATATTCTTGTATTCTAAAAGTATATACTTCTACACTTCAAAAGTATATACTTTTAGTGCATAAAAGAGTATACTTTTGGAATCATATGTCTGCTTATGTCCGGAATGACCTTATACTTTAGGGGTAATATAACTGTCGTATTTCACCTATCTGTGATAATCATATTGTCTTGATCTACAAATTTAAGAATATTGTACTGATCAACTTTACATATTCGTAATAACAGATATGAATCTGTATATCTTTCGTGAAATAATTATGTTTTGAATGGATAATTGCTTTTTTTGATAACTATACAGTTATTATACAGGATTAATCTATTTACTCTTTTTTTATTTTAGAATAAAAATGAATCTGTATACAAAATGCAGGAATCTCTAATATTTTGATCTTGTTAATATATAAAATTCGTTCGTTTTGCGAATATTATTATTAAATTTGCAAAAAAAAGACTTACTATTTCTGTTAGAAGGAGAATAATATTAGTGGGGTTATGTGTGTATGAAGTCGGTGAAGAAGATCGAATTTAGGATTTGTATAATAAGAATATGGTTAGTTCTGTTTTTGCTTTTGGGACAGAAAGTTTGGGCTGTGCCGTTAAGTGATATTTCGTTGAAGTTAATGTGTGATAGTCTTGCCGGGTTATTGGATTCCATTTCTTATTGTAATAACAATGGAGATTTGATGAGAGGAAGTACTTTCAATAAAGAGGCATGGGACTGTTATGAAAGTATTCCTGCAAAACAAAAGCAGAATAAAACAGTTAGAAATATCTATTATCAGTTACTCAGTACTTCGGCATGGAGTTAAGCGTTGACGAAGAATTACTCTCAGGCCGAGTATAATTATACAAGATTAGTGCAGGAATTGCCGGATAGCGCTTATCATAAGAGAGCTATGGCTTACATGGGGTTGTCTTCCACATACGGAATGCAAAAGATGTATGATTTATCAGAAAAATACGCATTGTATTCCCTGCATGAAGCCGAACAGATTGATGATACTGAAGCCATGTTTCATGCTCAGTCCAATTTGGGGGATATTTATGTGGAAACTGAGCAATATGCAAAAGCATTGGAGAAATATCTGGAGACTCGAAGATTATCTGTTATTTTAGAGAAGCATGAAGCTATCTCTACCGGAAATCTTGCTCTTGCATATTATCATCTGGGAAAAAAAGGATTAGCCGAGCAATATTTTATTGAAAGCCTTGCGATGTCTAAAGAGGAGGCTCCAGTAGTGTATTCTATTATTCTGACCGGGTATTGTGAGTTCTTAATTGATAATAAAGAATATGAAAAGGCTCGTTCACTCGTCATGGAGGCTATTAAGAGTTCTAAATATACGCAATTGGATGAGTATAATGTTAAATTCTTACGGATTCTCTCTGAATTGGAAGAGAAAGAACACTTTTCAATAAAGGGTTGTCTTTGGATAGTAACTTTATTATTATTGGTTTTTGTTTTCTGCAAATGGAGATCGGCTGTTAAAAAGCAGAAAGAAGTAATACGAGGCGTTGGAACAGAAATGGAGGTGGAAACTCCTTTGAGTGACAGTGATTCCAATGGAGAGAATGGTGAATCTTTGTCCGAATCGGGTAATGGAAATGATATGTTGTTGAAAACGATGGCTTTGACTGAGATAATGCCCCAGTTCTGGAAAATCGTGACACGTATTAAAAGTATGGCTGGAAGCAAATCGGATGTATTGAAAGGGATAAAGGAAATTGAAGATATATTGGGGTTTCTGACCCCAGAGAAGTTGGGAAAAGATTTTGCATTTTATGTGGAACAAGAAGCGCAGGACTTTTATAATAAATTGAAGAAGAAACATCCTGATTTGAGTATATTGGACTTACGCTTGTGCATATTAATAAAATTAGGTTTGAATACAAAGGAAATAGCCAACTTAACCAATAAGTCGGTACGAGGGGTAGAAAGCGGAAAATTTCGTTTAAAGAAGAAGCTTGATTTAGATACTTCAAAGGATATTTATGATTATTTATTGGAGATAGAACAAAGTTGATGATGAATTTCAAGATGTTCTTTTATGGATTTGACAGGCAAATCGTATCTCTTTTAATGAATAAAAACACACTTCCGGAAAGAACGAATATATATCGGAACGAGAATATAACTTGATTTTTTTTGAATCTATATAATACTGTTTATTAAGTGATTATATCCCATGTGCGTAGTTTTGAAGTATATTCTATTATATTGAAAGTAGTTATAAATACAACAAAAATATTCTCGGGAAATCAGATGGGCTATATTTGCGTTCATTAACAGAAGAAGTCGTATAATTGACACTTTTTCTCTCTTTGAAAATGAACCAAAATAGTTAATATGAAAAAGAAACTACTGCTACTACTATGCTTTTGTTTGATGGGAGTTAATTTGATAGTGGCCCAAATTTCAAAAGTTACAGGTGTTATAACCTCAGCTGACGACGGTCAGCCCGTTATTGGTGCTTCCGTATTAATTAAGGATACGGGGATCGGTACAGTGACCGATATTGATGGTAAATTTGTTTTATCTAACATTCCGTCCAACGCAAAAAAAATCCAGATTTCATATGTGGGCATGAAACCACAGGAAGTGTCGATTAAGCCTAATTTGATAATAGTGCTTGAATCGGATAGTGAGATGATTGATGAAGTCGTGGTGACCGGTATGCAAAAAATGGACAAACGTCTTTTTACCGGTGCTTCAGATAAATTGTCGGGAGAAGCTACTAAGTTGGATGGTATCCCGGATATTAGCCGTGCTTTGGAAGGGCGTTCTGCCGGTGTTTCCGTACAGAATGTTTCCGGAACATTTGGTACTGCTCCCAAAATCCGTGTACGTGGAGCAACCTCTATTTATGGTAGCTCTAAGCCGTTGTGGGTAGTAGATGGAGTTATTATGGAGAATGTGACAGAAGTCAGCGCTGATGAACTTTCTTCCGGTGATGCGGAAACGTTGGTCAGTTCGGCTATTGCCGGTTTGAATGCCGATGATATTGAAAGTTTTCAGATATTGAAAGACGGTTCGGCTACTTCCATATATGGTGCCCGTGCAATGGCAGGTGTAATTGTGGTAACGACAAAGAAAGGTAAGTCCGGTATTAATAAGATCAGTTATACGGGAGAGTTTTCCATGCGTATGAAACCGAGTTACCGTAACTTCAATATTATGAACTCCCAAGAACAGATGGGAGTATATAAAGAAATGGAGGCCGGTGGTTATTTGAAATTTGCCGAATCTTATCGTGCGGCCAACAGTGGTGTTTATGGAAAAATGTATCATTTGATGAATACTTATGATCCGGTCACAGGACAATATATGCTTGCTAACAAGCCGGAAACAATGAACGCCTATCTGCGTGATGCCGAATACCGGAATACGGATTGGTTCGATCTTCTGTTTTCTAATAGTGTTTCTCAGAATCATGCAGTCAGCATGTCGACCGGTACTGATAAAGCTTCCTATTATACATCACTTAGTGTATTGAATGATCCGGGATGGTATTCTCAAAGTTCAGTTCAACGTTATACAGCCAACATGAATGCGCTATATAATATTTTTAAGAATTTCTCTTTGAATCTGATCGGTAATGTCTCTTATCGTAAACAAAAGGCTCCGGGAGCATTAGGCTCGCAAACAGATCCTGTCAGTGGTGAGGTGAAACGTGATTTCGATATCAATCCGTATTCATTTGCTTTGAATACATCGCGTACATTGGATCCGGATGAATATTATGTACGCAATTATGCTCCATTCAATATTTTTCACGAATTGGAAAATAACTACATGGATTTGAATGTGGTTGATATGCGTTTTCAGGGTGAGGCGAGATGGAAAATTATTCCGAAAGTAGAAGTGTCGGCTTTGGGAGCTTACAAGTATTCTACCACAACCCAGACTCATTCGATAACGGATCATTCCAATCAGGCTTGGGCATTTCGTGCTATGGACGATGCGACTATGCGTAACGCCAATCCGTGGTTGTATACGGACCCGGATAATACAAATTCATTGCCGGTAAGCGTACTTCCTGTGGGAGGTTTTTATCGTGAAACGAAATACGGCATGAGTAGTTATGATTTTCGTGCTACTATGACTTACAATGATGTATACAAAGATGATCATATTTTGAATGTATTCGGTGGTATGGAATTGAATGGTACCGATCGTAGTAGGAGTTGGTTTAACGGTGTCGGTATGCAGTACGACATGGGAATGCTCTCTAATTATGATTATCGTTATTTTAAACAAGGAAATGAGGAAAATACCGCTTATTATACTGTGAGTCGTACGAAATCCCGTGAAGTATCATTTTTCGGTACAGCTACTTATTCATATCAAGGAAAATACACAATAAATGGAACGATGCGTTATGAAGGCTCTAATAAATTGGGAAGAAGCCGTTCAGCGCGTTGGTTACCTACATGGAACGTTTCGGGGGCATGGAATATGCATGAAGAAAGTTTTTTTGAATCATTACGCCCATCTCTCTCTAACTTTACACTGAAAGCGTCTTACTCTTTGACTGCTGACCGTGGCCCCGCTAACGTAACGAATTCTTTGGCTGTCATTATGGGGTATAATCCTTGGCGACCTTTATCGAGTGTCAATGAATCCGGATTGCAGATTACCGATTTGGAGAACAGTGAGTTGACCTATGAGAAGAAACATGAGTTGAATATTGGCGCAGAAGTGGGATTTTTGGAGAATCGGATTAATCTGGCGGTCGATTGGTATAAACGTAATAACTATGATTTGATCGGTTTAATAAATACCATGGGTGTAGGTGGCCAGGTTTCAAAATTAGCCAATGTAGCGAGTATGGAATCCCATGGAGTGGAATTTACTTTATCCACTCGTAATATAAGTACAAAGAATTTTAAATGGACTACGGACTTTATTTTTTCCAATGCAAAAAATAAAGTGACAGAATTGAAGTCGGATGCGAATGTCATGTCTATGATTTCGGGTAGTGGCTTTGCGTTGGAAGGGAATCCGGTACGTTCGTTATACTCTTTGAACTTCCAAGGGCTGAATAAAGAAGGTTTGCCGACTTTTATCAATGAGAAAGGTGAATTGACGGTAACGGATATTAATTTTCAAGAGCGTGAGAATAAGTCACATTTGGTATATGAAGGTTCAACGGATCCTACCATTACGGGTAGTTTTGGTAATATATTCTCTTACAAAGGCTTTAAATTGAATGTGTTCATGACTTATTCATTCGGTAATGTGATTCGTTTGGATCCGGTATTCCATAATGCTTATTCAGATTTGGATGCTACGCCAAGGGAGTTTAAAAATCGTTGGACGGTGGCTGGTGACGAAAAAATAACCACTGTTCCGGTCATTGCAGATTTGCGTCAGAATACGATGAATTCATATTTGAATAAGGCTTATAATGCCTATAATTATTCTACAGAACGTATTGCTAAGGGAGATTTTATTCGTATGAAAGAGATTTCGGTAACTTATGAATTTCCCAAGACAATGGTTTCCAAGTTGAGTTTGAGCAATTTGTCATTGAAGATACAGGGTACGAATTTATTCTTGCTGTATGCCGATAAGAAATTGAACGGGCAAGATCCTGAATTTTTCAATTCTGGAGGTGTAGCAGTTCCTGTTCCTAAACAATTTACATTGACATTGAGATTAGGTATTTAATAGATTGAAGATAATTATGAAAAGAAATATATTATATATAGCGTTGAGTGGAGTTTTGGCATTGGCTTCCTGTAGTGATTTTCTCGATACTCTTCCGGACAATCGTACCGAAATAGACTCGGCAGACAAAATGGCCAAGTTGCTTGTTTCTGCTTATCCTACTACTACTTATATTATGTTGACGGAAATGTCATCGGATAATGCAATGGATAATGGTATCAGTTATGATTTGATAGGGCAGGAGCAAGAAGAAGCTTATCTGTGGAAAGATATAACCATTGAATCGAATGATTCTCCAAAAATGCTGTGGGATGCTCATTATAATGCCATAGCTGCTGCTAATCAGGTGCTTCAGAAAATAGAAGAAGCAGGGAATCCGGTTCATATGAATGCATATAAAGGAGAGGCATTGCTGTGTCGTGCCTATTCTCATTTCATTTTGGCAAATCTTTTCTGTGTGCATTATAATTCTGCTACCGCTTCTGCGGAGTTGGGTATTCCGTATGCTGTGAAACCGGAAACGGAAGTAAGACCATACTATGAGAGAGGTACGTTGGCTGAGACATATAAGCATATTCAGGAAGATTTGGAGGCGGGGTTGCCATTGATAAATGATGATCTGTATTCGGTTCCCAAATATCATTTCAACATAAAAGCTGCCTATGCATTTGCGGCCCGTTTTTATTTGTTTACCCAGCAATGGGATAAAGTGATTACTGCTGCCGACCGGGTACTCGGCAGTGTACCCAGCAAGGTGTTGCGTGATTGGAGCGCTATCACTAAATCGGCTTCAAAGGATGTGGCTAATGTATACAATGATCCGAAATTGGCTTGTAATTTGATGTTTTTACCTTCTTATTCGAACACTGGTTATGTATTGGGTTCTTACACATTGGGTGAACGTTACGGGCATGGTAATGATATTTTTACAAACGAAACTGTGGCAGCTTATTATAGTGATAATACCTGTCCTTGGGGCAAGTTGGCTATGCTAAATCAGATCAGTGCATTGGAAACCAAGAATAATTTCTTTAAGACTCAGATATATTTTGAATATATCGATAAAGAGAGCGGTGTCGGTTATGTACATTATTTAGATATACCTTTCAGAACAGACGAAACTCTTCTTTGTCGTGCAGAGGCTTATACGGTATTGGGTGGAGAAGAAAATGAGAATAAGGCGTTGGCTGATATCAATATGTGGATTAAGTCGCACAGTACGACTAAAACCTCTACCACTCTACGGGAAATCAACCGTTTCTATGATGGTATAGGTTACGCTTCTGCAGAGAATACTGAGCTACGCAGTATCAAAAAGCGTTTGAATCCTATTGGTTTTGCGATAGAAGAGGGTTCACAGCAAGAAAATATGCTTCAATTGATTCTTCATTTGCGTCGTATCGAATTGCTTCACGATGGTATGCGTTGGTTTGATTTGAAACGTTATGGTATTGAGTTTGCTCATAATCGTGACGGAAATTCGGATATCGTATTGAAGAAAGATGATCCGCGCCGCGCTTTCCAGTTGCCTCAGGATGTTATAAGTGCAGGTCTGCAAGCTAATCCAAGATAAAAAATAAAAAAGGAAAGAACTATGAAATATAATAAGTGGATATTTATTGTAACAGTAATGGCGGGAGTATTTCTTACTTCCTGCAATGAAGATGCATTGAGTGATAACAGCATTTTCGATACGGAAACTCCCGAAAGAAATGAATTTGATAATTGGCTTCTGACGGAATATGTAGATCCGTATAACATTAATTTTAAATATAGATTTGAGGATAAGGAATCCGACCAACAATATAATCTGGTACCGGCGGAGTATGGTAAGTCTGTGGCATTGGCCAAATTGGTAAAGTTTCTTTGGTTGCAATCTTATGAAGAATTGATGGACGACAACGGAGAATTTATTAAAACATATTGTCCGAAAATCATCACTTTGATTGGGTCGAAAGCCTATAATCCGGATTCTCATTCGGTTGTATTGGGAACCGCCGAAGGTGGGTTGAAAGTTGTATTATACAATGTAAATGAGTTGGATACGGAAAATCCGGATGTAGAAATACTGAATGAATGGTATTTTAAAACGATGCATCATGAATTTGCCCATATTTTGCATCAGACCAAGGATTATCCGATAGAATATAATGAAATTACAGTCGGAAAGTATACAGGTCCCAGTTGGACAAACTTGACTGAAGAAGAAGCTTTGGAGTTGGGTTTTATATCTAATTATGCCAGTACGGAACCTCAGGAAGACTTTGTAGAAATGATTGCCAATTATGTGACCCACAATGCACAATGGTGGAGAGAAAGAATGGACATGGCTGGTGATGGGAAAGAGGCCTTACAGCAAAAACTGGAGTTGGTGAAGGAGTATTTAGACCTTTCCTGGAACATCAGTCTGGACGAACTTCGTACTATTGTTCAGCGCCGTTCGGCCGAGATATCTTCCCTTGATTTAAGTAGTTTAAAATAAGATACGAATTATGAAAAGAATAAATTATATATTGTCTTTTTTTATTGCGTTCACTTTGATCGCTTGTTCGCCGGAGGAAAAGGATTTGTTTGACGACTCATCAGCCAATCGTATAGAAGCTTCTTTGGCACAGGTGAATGAGGTACTTTTAAGTGCAAAAAACGGATGGTTGATGAAATATTATCCTAATGCAAATCAAAAGTATGGGGGGTATAACTTGTTCCTGTATTTTTCTGCAGATGGAAAGGTGACGGCAGCCAGTGACGTAGCCGGGGTCGGTGAGAGAATGACAAGTTTATACTCATTGAAACAGTCGGCCGGTGCGGTATTGTCGTTTGATACTTATAATTCCATCATTCACTTTTTTGCCTCACCTGATAGTGGTGTGGGGAGTATAGGAACCGGTATGGAAGGTGACTACGACTTTACGGTTATGGAAGAATGTACTCCGGAAAAAGTTGTATTGAAAGGAACGAAATCCGGTTCATTGGCAGTTATGACTCCGGTAGCCGATGGAGTTGATTGGGATGAATATATAGAGAAGATTTTCAAGATGAATGATATCATGCAAGAATATCCTGCATTCATTTTTGAAGACGGTAGTTATTCACAGGATCTTACTGTTTCTTGGAACCGTTTGGTAATCACCCAAAAAGAGGATGATAATGTTGTATATACATATGCTCCCTTCGTGTTGACATCGGATGGGCTTGAATTTTATCAACCCTTTACGCTGAATGGTAAAACGTTTACTTCATTGGTTTATAAAGATGAGGGGGAA
>ERZ506753.758-NODE-758-length-25125-cov-5.162186_pt1 | contig 25125 bp, 29 predicted proteins | sample MGYA00513044_ERZ506753 | MGnify/ENA metagenome assembly ERZ506753 | reverse complement strand
CGCTCTGCGGCAGGAGGCGTTTTACGCCGACAGGCATTTTTCCAATGCTTCAAACTCTGTTTGAAGCTATCATACCATATCCGTAGGGAAAAAGAAATTGGTATTCGGCAAATTTTACGGTTTTTCGCAGGGCGCTCTACACCAGCAGCTCCGCGAGAAACACCGCCGCGCAGGAGCACAGCGCAACCGTGAGCAGGCTCTTCTCCAAAAACGCAAGGATCATGGCCACCGCAAGGCCCGCCAGCGCAGAATAAACGCTCCCCGTCGAATAGAGGATCGCGGGGAACGTCATTGCGCCGAGCACCGCATAGGGGATGTAATAAAGAAAAGAACGGATAAAGCGGTTTTTGATCTTTTTTTGAAACACTGTCAGGGGCAGCATCCGGATGAGATACGTCACCCCTGCCATCACAGCGATATAGGCAAGCAGCATTCCCGTTTTCATGGCGCACACTCCTCCCCGGCCTCCGGCCAGCGCTCCTCCTGCTCCACAGGGCGCAGCAACGCGCCCAATGCGGAAGCTGCCACCGCGCAGATGATGATGACGAAGCCGGCAGAAATTCCTTTAAGCGCAGGCAGCCACTGAAACAGGCTGCTCATTGCAACCGACAGGGCCACTACGCCGAGCACCGCCCGGCTATGCTTCGCGGGCGGTACGATAATGGCCAGAAACATGCCGTAAATCGCAATGCCGAAGGCGGAAGCGACGCGGTCCGGCAAAAGTGAAGCCGCAGCCGCGCCGATAAGCGTCCCGCCCGACCAGCCAAGGTAGGGGATGAGCGCAAGGCCCCAGAGATAGCGCCGCCCAAGCGTGCCCTCCTGCATGCTGGCCACCGCAAAAATTTCATCCGTATTGAAAAAAGAGAGGAAAACCCGATCGATCGTCCGGATGCTGCCGCTGAGCTTCTGGGACAACGACAGCGACATCAGCGAATATCGAATATTGACGACAAACTGGGTCAGCGCCATTTCAAACAGCGGCGCTCCCCCCGTGATCAGTGAAAGCCCGGCGAATTGCCCAGCGGAGGTGAGGTTGGTCATCGAGATTAGTACCGCCGCCCAAACCGGCAGGCCCGCCGCCACCGCCATTACGCCGAATGTGACCGAAACGGATAGGTAGCCAAGACCAATCGGCACGCCGTCGCGCAGGCCTTTCGAAAAATGATTTTGCATGCGTTGCGTATCCTCCACAAAAATCCTCTTTCCCAAATCTTCTAAAAATATAGCGGGCAAAAAGCAGCCAAAGTCCATAGTTAGATAGAAAGAGCGCCTCCGACGCAAGGCCGGAAGCGCTCTGTTTCATCAAGATAAAACTACTCAAATGGGGCAGAACGATCTCAGTCCTCGTCGTCCGCCTGGTTATCGTCCAAAAGCGCACGGATCGAAAGGCTAACGCGCTTCTTATCAAAATCGATATCCGTGATCTTCACGCGCACTTCTTCGCCTACAGAAAGCACATCCTGTGGTTTTTCGATCCTGTGGTCAGCAATCTGAGAAATGTGGATTAGGCCGTCGATGCCTGGAATGATCTGCGCGAACGCACCGAACGCCGTCATTCCGACAACCTTCGCCGTAACCTCGCTGCCAACCGGATAATCACGGCGCAGGATCTCCCAGGGGTTGTCCTCCACTTTCTTATAGCCGAGCGAAATCTTGCGTTTCTCCGGATCCAACGCTTTGATATAAACCTCGATCTGATCGCCCACCGAAACAACCTCCGAGGGGTGCTTGATGCGGTTCCAGGAAAGCTCGGAGATATGAACCATTCCGTCCACACCGCCGATATCGACAAACGCGCCGTAGGAAACAATCGTGCGAACCGTGCCGGTGTAAACCTGGCCTACCTCTGCCTGCGCCCAGAAGGCATCCTCCGCGGCCTTGCGCGCTTCCTTAAGCACTGCACGGATAGAACCTACCGCGCGGCGGCGGGGCTTATTGACCTCAATGATGCGGAACTGCACATGCTGGTGCAGCAGGCCATCCAGCGGCTCGCCGCGGGAGGCAGTGGCTAGGGAAGCCGGGATAAACACACGCACGCCGTTGGTGGAGGCGAGCACGCCTCCCTTGATGACATCTGTGATGACGCCTTCCAAGATGGATTCGTCTTCGCTAGCTTTCACAACGTCATCCCACGCCTTGATCGCGTCAAAACGTTTTTTGGAGAGCATAACAGTGCCCTCCGCATCGTTGGTTTTCATGATAATCAGATCAAGCACGTCGCCCACCTTGACCGCCTCCAGCGGATTGACTGTGGGATCAGCGCTGAATTCATCAAGCGGTATGTAGCCCGCGTGCTTCCTGCCGATATCAACCTGGATCTCGGAGGGAGACATGCCGACGACGGTACCCTTCACCTTCTGATCTGTATTCATACTCTGCAAAGACGCTTCAAGCGCCTCAGAAAAGCTCATCTCGTCGAAGGATTTCTCAGCGGGCGCTTCCTCCTGTGCGGGCTGCGCAGCAGCCTCTTCGGCCGGCGCGGCCGATTCCGCTTTCTCCTCGACAAGCTCAGGGTTTTCATTTAACAATTCGGACATGGTTTCAAGTACCTCCTTTATAATACCAGCAGGAGTGGAAGCCCCCGCAGTAACGCCAATGGAAGAATAAACAGAAAAATCGATTCCCGCCAATTCCTTTGCCGTTTCGATCAGGAAAGTCGGGCAGTTGCGCGCGCACACGTCGCGGAGCTTGGCCGTATTGGAGCTTTGACGCCCCCCGATGATGACCATCGCGCCGCAGGCCTTCGACAGTGCAATCGCTTCCTCCTGCCGTTCCTGAGTTGCATTACATATTGTATCAAAAACAGTGGCATTTGTACATACTAAATTTATCTTTTTCACGCAGTTTTCCCACTCTTTTATGTGAAAAGTTGTTTGAGCAACCACTGAAATTGGCGCATTCGAAAATTCAGGATAGGTCCGTAGCAAATCCTCCAGCTGCCCCACACCGTTAAATACATAGGATTTACCCGGACAATGGCCGCGGATGCCCTGCACCTCCGGGTGTGCGGGATCCCCCGCAATCAAAACGATATCGCCGCCCTCCGACCGCTTTGCCACGATCTGATGGATTTTGGATACAAACGGGCAGGTCGCGTCGCAGCAGTCGAGCCCCCGCTCCTTGATGGCCTGAGTGACGGCTGCCGGCACGCCGTGCGTGCGCACCACGAGCACAGCCCCCTGCGGCACCTCGCCGGTTTCATCCACAATCACAACGCCGCGTTTTTCCAAATCGGTCACCACCTGTGGGTTGTGGATAATCGGGCCGAGCGTATAAACGGTTTTCCCCTCCTCCAGCATGGCGTAAACCATGCTGACTGCTCGATTCACGCCAAAGCAAAAGCCCGCCGTTTTCGCCAGCCTTATTTCCTGCACGATCCTTCCTCCCAAAGCTCTGTAATCCGATCCATAATCAGGCGGGAAGCTTCGCGCAGCTCGCGCGTGCCGCCCTCTTCTGTAATGCCCAGCTCTTGATAGGGGATCATCTTGCCGAAGCGTACGGTCAAATCCGTCCAATATTTCGCCTGATGCTCGCTGTAGATGGATACAGGCAGCACATCCGCATGTGCCTGCTTGGCAATCAGCGCAACGCCCGCTTTAGGGGCGCCGGGGCGGTAATCCGGCGATCGGGTGCCCTCTGGAAAAATCCCCAACACATTCCCCTCTTTGACCACTCGAATGGCATATTCCACAGAAGCTTTATCAGAAGAGCCGCGTTTGACCGGAAAGGCATTAAAACGGGTCAGAAAATAGGCTGCGGCAGGGTTGTGGAAAAGCTCCTCCTTCGCCATGAAATACATCACGCGCGTTTTGCTGCCTGCGATGACGAGCGGATCTAGGAAATGAATATGGTTAGAGGCCAGAATGAATCCGCCCTCCTTGGGTACATTCTCCTTGCCCACGAAGGTAACGCGGAACATTGTTTTATTAAACAGCAGGATATTCAACGGCATGAGAAGGTGATAGGTGGCATGATCCTTTACCTTGCTGTAATCGAATGGCTTCACTGTGATCTCTCCTTTATGCATTGAATTAAGCGGCTGACCGACTCCTCCAGCGTGATCCCCGTCGTATCGAGCAGCACCGCGTCCTCTGCCTGCTTGAGCGGCGCTACGGCGCGGTGGGAATCGTTATAATCACGCTCCTGCACATCGCGCAGCACCTCTTCAAACAAAACGTCCTCCCCCTTCTCCAGCAATTCGCGGTAGCGCCGGCGCGCGCGCTCCTCGGCGGAAGCCGTTAGAAACACTTTCACCTGCGCATCCGGCAGCACCACTGTGCCGATATCGCGCCCATCCATAATGCAGTTTTTTTCCCGCGCAATGCGCCGCTGCTGCTCAAACAGGAATTCGCGCACACAGGGGAGGGCCGCCACTGCGGAAGCGCCCATGGAAACCTCCGGCGTGCGGATTTCTTCCGAAACATCCCGCCCGTTGAGATAAACACGCTGCACGCCGCCGACAAATTTCAGCTCGATGCGGATATCGGCAAGAGCTGCCTTTACGCGCTCAGAATCGTGCACATTATGCCCATTTTGCAGCACGTAGAGCGCCACCGTGCGGTAAAGCGCGCCGGTATCCACATAGATATAGCCAAGCGCCTTGGCCGCGCCGCGCGCCACTGTACTCTTGCCTGCCCCCGCAGGCCCGTCGATTGCAATATTGACCATTGTGATGAACATTCCTTTCCTGGCGATTGAAGCTCTTCATTCTAAAATGATATCATGTGAGCCGCACACCGGCCTTTGGGCCCCCTCTAAACGGACTGCCCGACCAGATGCCCGGTGGAGAAGGCAATTTGCAGGTTGAAGCCGCCCGTATAGCCATCCACATCGATGAGTTCGCCTGCAAAATAGAGCCCTGGCAGCAGCTTTGACTCCATTGTTTTGGCGTTGATCTCCTTTGTGCTGACACCGCCTGAAGTGACCACTGCCTCCTCAATGGGGCGAAAGCCCGTTACGGTAAGCCGGAGCCCTTTCAACAGAGAAACGAGGCCCTGGCGCATCTCCCTCGTCACTTGGTTGACCTTCAACCCCGCTGCAATCCCGGAAAGGCGGACGATTACCGGAATCAGCTTGCGCGGTAGGAGGGCATCGAGCGAATTGGCAAACACACGGTTCGCATTTTGTAAAAAATCGCGCTGTAGGCGCGCATCCAGCTGCTTTTCCTCCAGGGCGGGCTTTAAATCGATCTGCACCTCATACTTTCCCCGGCGCATCCCCTTCATATGTGCGCTGGCACTGAGGATCACCGGGCCGGAAAGCCCAAAATGTGTAAAGAGCAGCTCACCAAAATCTGTATACACCGTGCGGAAGGAATCCACATCCCGCACCGTGATCGCAATATTTTTCAGCGCAAGCCCTTGCAGCTCGCTGACCCAGCCCTCATGTGCCTCCAGCGGCACAAGGGAGGGCTGCGGCTCTATAATCGTATGCCCGGCCGAACGGGCCAATGCATAGCCGTCCCCGGTGGAACCTGTCGCGGGGTAGGAAAGGCCGCCGGTTGCAAGCAATACCTTAGGGGCGTCATACCGCTTGCCATCCTCCGTTTTCACGCCGCACAAGCGCTCCTCCTCCACAAGCAGCTCCGCCACGCGGCCCTGTAGAAGCGTCACGTTCGGATGCTTGGCATACCGGCACAGCGCGTCTACAATATCCACTGCCCTATCCGACTCCGGAAAAACGCGATTACCCCGCTCAATCTTCAGCGGGACGCCCTGCTCCTCAAAAAAATCCATTGTATCCGATGGCATAAAGCGCGAAAAAGCGCCATATAAAAAGCGGCCGTTTACCGGCACATTTGCAATCAGGTCGTTGAGCAAATTGCATGCATTGGTCACGTTGCAGCGGCCTTTGCCCGTAATCATCACCTTGCGCGCCAGGCGCGCATTGCGCTCGAGCAGCAGCACGCTTCTACCTCTGCGCGCGGCGGCGCCCGCTGCCATTAGGCCGGCCGCGCCGGCGCCTACGACGATTAGATCACTCTTCATCTTCGCGGGATTCCTCCACTTTCTCGTATACCTGGTATTCCTCCCAGATCTCCTCAAGTTTATTGAAATTCTCTGATACCTCTCCCCTACGGCTGAGCGTAGCGGCCACAATGAGCGCATTGACCAAGCTCAGTGGGGCTACCAGCGAATCAACGAAAGAGGCCATATCGCTGCGCGCCACTAAAAGGTGCTTAGCAAACGAAGCGATCGGGGAATAGGCGCTATCCGTAATGGAAAGGATCGTTGCGCCCCGGTCGCTGATAAAGCGCAGGGCGTTGATCGTCTGCTTTGAATAGCGTGGGAAGCTGATGGCAATGCATACATCCCGCTCATCAATTCGAAACATCTGCTCAAAAATCTCGCTTGCGCTCGCCGTATCAACCAGCACAACATTATCATAAACCAAATTGAAGTAAAAAGCCATAAAGCTTGCAAGCGCGGCCGAGCTGCGCACGCCGAGAATATAGATTTTACGCGCAACATTGATCGCATCCACCGCCTGGCGGAAATCCGTGCGGGAGGTCTGCTCCAACGTTGCGCGTATCATTTCCACATCGCTTGTGAGCACCTTTTCGAGGATATCGTCCTCCCCCATACGGCTGCTGGTAACCTCCATGCGCTGCACGCTGGTCAGCTTGCTGCGGATCATCTCCTGCAATGCCTTCTGCAATTCTGGATATCCCTCAAACCCCAACTCCGTGGCAAAGCGCACCACCGTAGATTCACTCACGCCCACAGTATCGCCCAAGCGTGACGCAGTCATAAAGGCCGCTTTATCATAATGCTCCTGAATAAAAGACGCAATCCGTTTGTGCCCCTTGGAAAGTGTTGGATATAGGCGGTCTATTTTCGCCAGCAGAGATTTTGTCATAAAAATGCCCCCCTTTCCCAATTGCAAACCCATCTCAAATATTCACCGGCGGCGCTCCCCCTCCGGCATCAATCAGCCAAATCAACATACCTTTATCTTATTCCGTCATAGGGCTGAAGTCAAGAACGAATGCATTTTTTTGCATGAAAACTTGCAAAACGAATAAAAAATAGCCGGTAGCTAACTACTTGCGTAAGCGATACGTATCTCTGTGATCTATGTGGTGATGGCGGGCTTTGTTTTGTTACTCGCTTCGCTTCGTAATAAAAAAAGAAAGAGCTGTTTCCCACGCGCTCGGCAAAACGCAGCAAACAACTCTATCTGAAACCTTATTTAAAAAGCCTGTGAAACGATTTGCGCCAGCGGTGCAGGTACGCGCCGATGACTCTTGTTAAAGCAATATCATAAACGAAAAAAACCACATTCCCCATCCCCAACAGGATCGGCACGGCATACCGGCCAAACTCCTCCATCTCATCCAGAGGCATCCCGAACACAAAAATGATAACCAGATAGGCCAGCACCATTGCGGCATTAAAAATCAAAAATTTAACAATCCATTCGAACACACGCGGAAGCTTGCTTTCCAAAAATGATTTGATTACCGGATAATAGCCGAAAAAGGCGGCATACATCATGGCAGCCTCTTTATCCGCAACCACCAATAGAGAGAGGATGCTCACTGCCGCATAGACGCACAGTGCCCATTTGGAGCCGATCTCCATCACAATCAATATCAGCAGTGCGCCTGCCAATGCCGGCAGCGCAAAGGTTAAAAAGGGGATCACCCCCGTCAGAAACATCAAAACGACTGACAGCGCTGTGAGAATCCCCCCAAAAGCAGTCTTTGAGCTTTGCTTCATCCCCGTCATAGAATCGACAACATCCTTTCGCGCGCCCGCGCTTGACTAGCCGGCCGCCACTCAGCAGCAGGGGGTTCCATCTGCGCCGCAGCAATCGCAAAGACAGTCCGCACACATGAGCCCTGTGCAGATGTCACATGCACTGCATCCGCCTGCATTGGTCCGCGGCGCGCGATAACCGCCTGTGCGGGGATTGCTCACCTGACGGAACGCCGCCTGATATTCCGGGTTGTTCGGATCGAGCTGGCAGGCTGTGCGATAATGCTTGGTGGCTTCCTCCAGCCAGCCGCGCTTATACTGCACAGTGCCCTTCAAAAAATACCACTCTGCACCGCGTGTCTGCGGTGGGATGCCGTCGAGCAAGGTTTCCGCATCATCGATGCGGTTGGCGTTGATTTTGGAGCGGATATCTCCTAAGGAGGATGCACCGCCATATCCGCCGCCCGTATATCCGGCGGAATATCCGCTCTGTGCAGAGCTGGACTGGCTGCGGCGCATGGTGATAATCGCATCATACGCACCGTTTATCTCATCCATTTTTTTTGCCGCCATATCGGCCAGCGGGCTGTTCTCATAATTTTCAGGCTGATACTTGCGCGCAAGCGAACGATACGCCTCCCGCACCTGCTCGTCGGTCGCGTCCGGTGTAATATTTAAAATCTGATAAGGATCTTTCATAATGAAAACCATACCTTTCGCAAGGGCAGAAAATTTAAGAAACTGCCAATTGATGAAATGCTTCCTGATCCCATCCAATCACGCAATCGAAGGCTCATGATCTGGATATGGCAAAAGCCGCTTCATTTGACCCGCTGCGCCGCTTCGGGCTCAAAAATTTGTTTCTGCACACTGAAGAGCCCCTCTTCCAAAATATTGCGCAGAATTGAGTCAAACCGCCGCACCTCCAGCAGATTATACGCGCGCACGGCTTCCGCCGCAGTCAACAGCAAGGATTCCTGCGCCGCTTTGCGCGCCGCCGTTACCGCGTCAGGCTCCTCCCCGGTCATTTGAAAGGCCTGAATATAGGGATTATAATCCCCGCTTTTCAAATCATCCTCCAAATCGTCCGCCGCATCGATCAGATACACCCAGCGCCCCACACAGTAGCCCATCCGGTCGAGCACCCGCCGCTGATCCTCCGCCTGCGCGCCCAGCGAAAACAAGGCGGCAAGCGCTTTGGCAGTCGGGTCTGCGGCACGGTCGATCTGCGCGCAGGAGCTGCCTTCAAGCGCTGCCTGCTCTTCCATCATGCGAGCCACAATTTCTTCTACCAAAGGGAAATGCTTCTTTGCCTTATTATGCGCATGCGCAGCAAAGGGATACAAAAGCCGGGAGACAAGGCGTTTCCAATATCCGGAGTCCCGCAGGTTGTCGCGCAGCTTATAAAACATCATAATCACCGCCGCGGCCGCCGTAAAGGAAAAATCGCTCTCGCCGCCGGAGCAGGCGTTGCATTTTGCAAACGGGTTGAACGGGCAACGAGATTTGTGAAAACCCGGGCATTCGCCCGAAAGCGCCAGCCGCAGCAGGGCGGCAAAGGTGAAATCATAGCTAAGCGTCAGCCTGGCAAACAGGCCATATTCCCGGCCGAGCGTTTTGCACAGGGAACAGTACACCGCTTTGTATTGCTCATAATCCCGCACCTTCAACTCGGGCTTGTATGCCTTTACGTAGCCAAACACCAGCATGCCTCCGCCCCGAAATAGTACATTTATTGTAGCCGAAGCAGATATTGATTTCAATTAACATATTGTAAACTTTAACCTGCATAGCTTCGTGAAAAGCCGCAGCGGGTTTATCCGCAGCGGATTTATCCGCTTGCGCCCCTGCGTTTCAAAGAGGAACGTTTGGAAAGAACGGCTCATGAAGCAAACCTCCTTTCAATTCACTTTGCATGGCAGACTCTTTTCAGCCGATACTAAGCATGACCAACCGTTTGGCACTCAAAATTCAGGAGGTATATGCTTATGGAAATCACATTCAAAGGCAGCCCTGTCACCCTTTGCGGAAAACAGCTTTGTCCCGGAGACAGAATGCCCAATTTCACCCTGACTGATCGTCGGCTCCAGGCAGTGTATGGCAGAGAGCTTACCGGCATCCGTGTTTTCCTCACGGTTCCCTCGCTTGACACCGGCGTATGCGATCAGGAGGTGCGGCGGTTCAATGAGACAGCCGCTTCCTTTCCATCCGCTCACATCTATGCAATCAGCATGGATTTGCCCTTTGCGCAGTCGCGTTGGTGCGGCGCAACGGGTGTGGAACGGGTACAGACGCTCTCCGACTATCGAGATCACAGCTTCGGCATCGCAACCGGAACGCGGATCGAGGAGCTGGGGCTGCTCACCCGCGCTGTGTTTCTCGCAGGCCATGACGGAAAGCTCGCTTATGTGGAATATGTGCCCGAGATAACGAACCATCCGGATTACGACGCGGCGCTCGACGCCATGCGTGCTCTGTCAAAATAAGTACGATGAATTTTTGTTTTCTCTTTAAAAAGGGCTGTTGTAAAATGCCTTGTATTTTACAACAGCCCTTTTAATTGTTCGTCAACTCCACCCCCGAAAGCGCCTCCTTTGACGCAAAAGACGGCAGTATTTCCCACATCCTGCATACAAAAAAACTGCCGCGAAACCGCAGCAGTTTGACCTTTGATACGTTTCATAAAAAACATTGCTTTCATAAAATTTATACAGCACCCGATTCCCCTTGCACGGCTACACCCGAGCGTTGCAGAAACCCTTGCTAGCCTGTCAGATAGCGGCGCATTTGCAACAAAATTGCTTTCTCCCGCCGGGATACCTGCACCTGTGACATCCCCAGATGCTCCGCGGTGACCGTTTGCGTCATCCCCTTGAAATAACGCAGCTCAATAAGCTTTTTGTCGCGTTCGGGGAGCTTGTCCATAATCTGCTCAAGCGCGACCGTGTCTGAGATCATATCCTCCGGCGGCGCTACGGGAATATCAATCTGCCCGGAGCCGTTTTCCTCATCCGCCGTCAGGGATACGGTCGGCATGGAGGCGGTGAGCACCTGCGCTGTTTCCGCAATTTCCATTCCCAAATGTTCCGCGAGCTCTCCAATGGTCGGCTCCTGCCCGCGCTCGGCGGTAAGCCGCTCCTTTTCCCGCAGGGCGTTACGCGCTTTTTCCTTCATGGCCCTGCCCACCTTCACGGTGCCGCCATCACGGAAGATCCTTCTAATCTCCCCTAAGATCACCGGCACGGCATAGGTGGAGAAAGCGAAGCCGCGCGAAGGGTCAAACCCATCTGCCGCTTTAATTAGGCCCACGCAGCCTGCCTGAAACAGATCGTCATACTCCACGCCGCGGCCCCGGAACCGGTTTGCGCAGGAGTGGACGAGCCCTAGATTATCCGAAATCAGGCTTTCGCGCGAGGCCGCCTGCTCAACCACGGCCTGCATCGCGGCCCGCGATGCGTTTTTCCAAAATCACGCTCGTGCCCTGCCCGGCCTTAGAGTGCACCCTGACCTTATCCATAAAGCTCTCCATCACGGCAAAGCCAAGGCCTGCCCGCTCGCCGGCGGCAGTGGTATAGAGCGGCTCCATTGCCTTTTTCACATCCTCGATCCCGCGTCCTTTATCCCGAATCTTGATTTTCACCAGGCCTTCATCATAGAGGGAAACGGTTATGTAAATTTTGCCGACCTTGTTTTCGTAGGCGTGCACAATGCAGTTGGTCACTGCCTCGCTAACGGCCGTTTTGATATCGTTCACCTCTTCAATTGTGGGGTCGAGCTGCGCCGCAAAGGCGGACACAACAACGCGGGCAAAGCTCTCGTTGACAGAGCGGCTTTCCACTTCCAGTTTCACAACGTTACTCGCTTTCATCAATATGGCCATCCCTTTCTTGCGCCGGGCCGTGGCTTTTCACGGTTTCGGCGCAGCCAAAATTTCGATATGCGAATCTTGTTTTCGCACTTCGTTTCATACGCAGAGCAGATAAAACGCAGTTTGAAAGAGAGATCTTTCAACCTCTTAACCGTCCTTTCGCTTTTGGCGAATCACTGCAAGCTGATCCAGCTTTGCAAGCCGCATCACTTTATAGGCCTGCGGCGTCAGGTTGACTACCTCCACCTTGCCCCCCAGTGCCTGCATCACACTGGTGCGCCCGATCACAAGCCCCACACCGGAGCTATCCATAAAGCTAACACCGCCGAAATCGATGCGCAATGTTTCCGGCCTGTGCTTCTCAACCGCTTCATCGATGCATTCCCTCAGAGCGGCGGCGTTATGGTGGTCAATTTCCCCTTCCAGATACGCGGTTACACGCCCCGGTGCAAACTCCAATCGAATTGCCACGTATGATTCCTCCCATTCTGATTAGTATTGCCTGTCCGGATTCCAGTTATTCCTCAAAAAATAAAATCCTTTACCCGATCAGGATAAAGGATTTCGATTGCATATTTTGTTGAATGCTGGAAAATGCCGCAAAAATTTATGCAGAAAAACGCAACAGTGCCTCTCGCACATCCGATGCCAGATAAAAGGAACCGCAAACGAGCACCGCATCCTCCGGCTGTGCTTCCCGAAGCGCGAGGAGAAAGGCCTCCTCCGGATTCTCCTCTGCCCAGACTTCACTGCAAAAAGGCTCCATTTCCCGCGCAAGCTGTTTCGCCGGCGTCGCGCGCGGGTTGGAGGGCGTAGTGGCGATCACCTTGGCGCACAGCGGGGCAATCTCCCGCGCGGCTACAGCATGCGCCTTATCTGCCATCATGCCGATCACGCCGATCAGCCGCCTGCCGGAAAGGAATTTGCGTACAGCCTGCGCAAGCCTTTGCAGCCCATCTTCATTATGGCCGCCGTCGAGCAGCACAAGCGGCTGCGTTTGAAACACCTCCAGCCGCGCCGGAATGCGCACTCCCGCAATGCCGCTGACAATCGAGCGGCCCGTGATCCGGCGCATGCCGCGCGAGCGTAGCGCTTCCGCCGCCAACACAGCAGTCATGCAATTGCCCACCTGGTGTGCACCAATCAGGGGAATATGGATGTGTAGGCCATTATAGACGATATCCGTGCCCGTAATCCTTTCCGCCTCAATGCGGACGTCCCCCATATTCTGCGTAATCAGCACATTGCTCTGCAAAATCGCTGTATGATACAGAATATTGAATACACGCCGGTCCTGCTCCGGATAGGCCACAGTAATCCCGCCGCGCTTGACGATCCCGCACTTTTCGGCCGCGATCTCCTCAATGGTGTTGCCGAGCACATTCATATGATCCATTGAAACAGAGGTAATCACGCTCACCAGCGGCGTTTTGATGATATTGGTGGAATCGAGCCTTCCGCCGAGGCCCACCTCAAGCACCACAATGTCGCAGCCTACCTGCGCGAAATAGAGGAAGGCGGCGGCGGTGATCACCTCAAACTCCGTGGGCTGCATATCGCGCTTGGCAAGCCTTTCTGCCACAGGCTTGATCTGCTCCATTGCAGAAGCAAAAGCCTCGTGTGGAATCATCTCGCCATTGATCTGAATCCGCTCTCGAAATTCGATCACATAGGGCGAAGTAAACAACCCTGTTCGATACCCGGAGGCCTGTAGGATTCCAGCAAGCATCGCGCAAGTGGAGCCTTTGCCGTTCGTCCCCGCCACATGGGCAAACTTCAGCTTATCCTGCGGGTTGCCAAGCTCTGCCATCATGGCCCGCATCCGCTCAAGGCCCGGCTTTACGCCAAATCGAAGCAGGGAATGCACATAACTGACCGCCTCATCATACCGCATTTGATATAACCCCCTTTGTTTTCTATTACGCAGCACGGAACTGTTTTGACTTTATATCCACGCAAAGCTACTCTCTGCAATGATTCAAAGTGTTTTGATCCTCCACAAAAATGGCGTTGCCGCCGCGCGACAGGCATTTTTTCAATGCGTTAAACGACCCGTTTAACGCTATTTTAGCATACGCGCCAAGCTGCCCTCTGCAAAAAATGGCGTTGCCGTCTTGCGGCAGGAGGCGTTTCGCGCCGACAGGCATTTTTTCAATGCGTTAAACGACCCGTTTAACGCTATTTTAGCATACGCGCCAAGCTGCCCTCTGCAAAAAATGGCGTTGCCGTCTTGCGGCAGGAGGCGTTTCGCGCCGACAGGCATTTTTTCAATGCGTTAAACGACCCGTTTAACGCTATTTTATCATAAATTTGTCGAAATCACAAATCGATCCACAAAAAAACGAATGTTCGCCTTTTTGTGGAAATCCATTGCATCCGGACCTGAATCGAAGTATAATAACAGACAGTAGTCGTCAAAACCAGACGACAGACGTAAAAACCAGAATTTTTCCGGAAAGAATGGATCATCTTTATGGACGAACAGGCACAAATCGAGTTGCGCGGTAGTGTGGAGGATGTAACCTTCTACCGCCCGGATACCGGCTTCACAGTGCTGGATTTAAACAGCGAAGGGGAACTGGTTACGGTGGTGGGCGTCCTCCCGGCGCTGTCCGCAGGGGAAGAGCTGCGGCTGATGGGGCATTGGGATGTGCACGCCTCCTTCGGCCGCCAATTCCGCGCAGAGCTTTGTGAGCGCAGCCTCCCCTCCACGGCCGGGCAGCTTCTGAAATACCTCTCCTCTGGCGCAGTCAAAGGCATTCGGGCTGCCACGGCGGAAAAAATTGTGGAGGCCTTCGGCGATCGCACCTTTGATATTCTTGAAAACGAGCCGGAGCGCCTCGCCACAATCAAGGGCATCTCCCGGGAAAAAGCGCATAAAATCTGCGAGGAATTCAAAAAACAATTTGCCGTTCGAGAGGTGATGATTGCCCTAGAATCCATCGGCATGACGCCGGCGGAATGTCTCGCGGCCTTTCGAAAGTTTGGCGCCTCCGCCATCGACCGCATCCATGAAAACCCCTATATCCTTTGCAGCGAAGATATCCACATGGGGTTTGAGCGGGCGGATGTGATCGCGCAAGCCATGCCCAACCGCCCGGATGCGATCCATCGAGTGCGGGCGGGCGTGATCTACGTGCTACGCCATAACCTGCACAACGGCCACACCTGTATCCCGCGGGAAAAATTGCTGACCCCTTCCCGCGACCTGCTGAATACCGACACCGATACCATCGAAATTGCGCTCGACGGCCTCTTAGAGGACCGTCAGCTTGTTTCCAAAACAATCGGCAGCAGGGAATTCATCTTCCTCCCCAGCGTTTACAGTGCGGAAAAGAGCGCCGCGGAGCGCATCCGGATCATGCTGCGGTTCCCCCCTGCCGGGAAACTGGCGTTGGAAAAGGAGATTCAGCGTGTCGAGCAAGAAAGCGACATTCAATATGAAGAGAAACAGCGCCTCGCCATCACGACGGCCGTCCAGAAAGGCCTGCTTATCCTCACCGGCGGGCCGGGCACTGGTAAGACCACCACGCTCAAGGGCATTCTCACCCTGTTTGAGCGCGACGGGCTGGATGTTGCCCTTGCCGCGCCGACGGGAAGAGCAGCAAAGCGGATGTCTGAACTGACGGGCAAGGAGGCAAAAACGATCCACCGCCTGCTGGAAGTGGAATGGACGGAAAACGACCGCCCCGTTTTCGCGCGTGACGCGCGCAACCCGCTCGAGGCGGACGCTGTGATTGTGGACGAGCTCTCCATGGTGGATATCAACCTCTTTTCCAGCCTGCTGGACGCACTTCCTCTCGGCTGCCGCCTGGTTATGGTAGGCGATAGCGATCAGCTCCCGCCCGTGGGCGCAGGCAACGTTTTGCAGGATCTCATTCAGTCCGGGCTTCTGCCGACTGTCCAGCTCACAGAGGTGTTCCGCCAGGCGATGGAGAGCCTGATTGTGACCAATGCGCACCGCATCGTCAACGGCGAAATGCCTGTGCTCGACCGTAACGACGCGGACTTCTTTTTTATGCACCGACCCGCCCCCTACCTGGCCGAACGCACGGTGACAGAGCTGTGCGCCGCCCGACTGCCCAAAGCCTACGGCTACTCCCCCATCTCGGATATCCAGGTGCTCTGCCCATCCCGCAAGGGCGATCTGGGGACGGTGAATCTCAACCGTGTGCTGCAAGGCGTGCTCAATCCGCCGGAGAAAAAGAAGCAGGAGATCACCATCAATGGGCGCATCCTGCGCACCGGCGATAAAGTGATGCAAACTAAAAATAATTACGATCTGCCTTGGACGCGTGACGGCGAAAACGGTTCGGGTGTATTCAACGGCGACGTTGGTATTTTGGAAAGGATTGAGCATGCGAGTTCCACGCTCTATGTGCTCTTTGACGACCGAACAGCTATGTATTCCTTTGAATCGGCTGCTGAACTGGAGCTCGCCTATGCCATTACAGTGCATAAAAGCCAGGGCAGCGAATTTGAGGCGGTGGTTATGCCGGTGCTGAACGTAGTGCCGCAATTGAGCTACCGCAATCTGCTCTACACCGCCGTCACCCGTGCAAAATCTAAAATGATCCTGGTTGGCAGCAGGGATGTGGTGCATCGCATGGTAGAAAACGATAAAAAAACGCGCCGTTTTTCCGCCTTGCGCGCCTTTTTAACAGAAGAGGATAACGATGAAGCATAAGGAATGGCTCGATCGGCTGCTCTCCATCCTCTACCCACCCCGATGCGTTTGCTGCGGTGCAGTGCTGTCCACGGGAGAAAGGCTCTGCGAAACCTGCTCGGAACGCATCGCCCGCATTGAAGCGCCGGTTTGCTTGCTCTGCGGGCAAAGCCTTCAGGATTGTAGCCGGAAACACCCCAAAACTGCCTATAAAGAGATCACAGCCCCGTTTTATTATGAGGACGCCATCCGAGAGGGAATCCATCGCTTTAAATTCCGTGATCGTCCCCAATATGCCGCCTATTTCGCCCAAGAGATGGCTGCGAGCATCCGGGCCAATTTGCCTGGCGTTGCCTTTGACCAGATTACCTGCGTGCCCATGCGCACCGCAAAGGAAAAAGAGCGCGGCTATAACCAGAGCGCCCTGCTCGCGCAGGAGCTCTCCAAGCTACTGGAGATTCCCGTGCACTGCCATCTGCTCCGTAAATGCGCCGACACCCCCGCGCAGCACGAGTTGAAAGGGGCTGAGCGCAGGGGCAATGTGTTCGGCGTGTTTGAGGTTGCCAAGCCGGAGCTGGCGCAGGGCAAAACCATCCTGCTGTGCGACGATGTAAAAACCACGGGCGCAACCCTTGACGAATGTGCCAAGATGCTCAAACTCGCCGGGGCGCAGGAAGTTTACTGTGCATGCATCGCGGTGACGAGGAAAAATAAAAGCGTAGAAAAATAGATGTCTGGTCAACAGCGCTTGCTGTGTGCAACAAAAATACCGCTGCGGGTTTTCGCAGCGGTATTTTCTATTGTTATACGTCCTTGCCGTTCTTTTCCTGTTCTTCCTGCCGCTCTTTCTTCTCTTCCTCCGCGAATCGCTTAATCTTCTGCGTTGTTGTTTTGACAAATTCCGTTTCACGAACGACAAGCTTCTTAATGCTTTTATAAGAGGGCAATTTTTTATTGACCTCCTTTACCACATTGGAAAGTGCTTTAAACACTTCCTCGCTCGACACGGAGGATTGCTTGAGCTTCTCGCGGATCGCTTCCACATTGGGAAACACCTTCGCTGTGACCATCGTTTCATCATCTTCATCCTCGCCGACGACGATGGATTCCGCCACAAAGGGGTTTTTATTGAGGTAGTATTCTACTTCCTCCGGGTAAATATTTTTGCCGTTTTTCGTGACGATCACGTTTTTGATGCGGCCGGTGATTCGGTAATAGCCGTTTTCATCCACCGTGCCGAGGTCGCCGGTGTGAAAAAAGCCATCCTCATCCAGCACCTCTGCCGTGGCCTCCGGATCGTTATAATAGCCGAGCATCACCATTGGGCCCTTCACGCAGATCTCACCTACGCCGGAGGCGTCCGCATTGATGATCTTCGCCTCTACGCCAGGCAGAGGCACGCCCACGGAATCCGGCAGCTCAATCCGGTCGTTGTTGCCGATCACGAGCGGAGAGCATTCCGTCAGGCCATAGCCGAGATAGACAGGGATGCCAAAGGTTTTAAAATCCTTGACCACTTCCGGGCTAATGGCCGCAGCGCCCGTGATAATGAGGCGAAGCCGGCCGCCGAAGGTGCGCTGGATTTCGCCAAATATTTTATCGTTGATATCCACACCCAGCGCGCTGGTCGCATTGGAGAGAGCCTTTCCAATACCAAGCATCAACTTGCCGCCTTTCTTTTTCGCGGCCGTTTTTAAAATGCGGTTGTGCATTTTTTCAAGCATCAGCGGCACCGTGACGAAGATCGTCGGCTCCACATCCTGCATGTTTTTGACAATATAGCGCAGCCCCTCACAGAAAGCAATGCATGCGCCGGAATATAAAATCATGATAAATCCGAGCGAACATTCATAAGTATGATGCAGCGGCAAAATAGAGAGCAGCTGATCTGTCGGGCGGATTTCCACCACGCCGCTGAGCGACATGATATCCTCGCAGATGTTCCGCTGGCTAAGCATAACCCCCTTAGCCATACCGGTCGTGCCGGAGGTGAAAAGGAGAGAGCCAAGGCCCTCCGCATCGATCGGCGCTTCTTTCATGCGTGTATCGCCTTGATTTAATAGCGCGCGGCCCTCCGCCAGCAGTTCACGCAGTGAGAGAATCCCCTGCTGCGCATCTCCCGCTTCCAAGGAAATCAGCCTGATTTCCGGCGGCAGGGCGGAGCGATTCTCCAGCACCTTTTGCGCCGCTTTTTCATCAAAAAGAATCGCAGCCGCCTCGGAAACGCGGAGGATATTCTCAATATCGCAGGCCGGAAGTTCCTTATCAATCGGCACCACCACGCCCACTCCGCAGGTGACGGCAAGATAGGCGGTGCACCATTCATAACAATTGTGCCCAATCACGGCAATCTTCTCTCCCGCCAGGCCCAAATCGATCAATTTGGTGCCCAGCGCATATACGTCGGCCTGAAAGTCGGGATAGGAAACATCGTAATATTCCCCAGCGTCGTTTTTTAATTTAAACGCAGGGCGATCCGAAAAACGCGCAGCGCTTTGAGCCAGCATATCACGAAAATCTCGGATTGGACGGATGTCGTAAAAAGGCGTGTTTTGATACATGGCATGCTCTCACTTTTCAGTCAATCTTAATTTCGCGCTTTTTCACACGAATCATACAGCAACCTCCCCCTAACGCAGCTAGAGCGGTGTCGGATTGCACAATGTCGCAAGCGCAGATTTTGAATATTATAGCACAGTTATAGGCTTCCCACAAGAAAGGTAAAAGAAATTCATAGATTATTCGATTCTTTCAGAATCTAGAGAGCTTTCTAAACAAAACGAATTTTTCGAGTGATTTATCACTCGATTGGAGAGATGAACATGGGAATCATCAACATCATCGTCATTGGGCTCGGGCTCGCTATGGATGCTTTGGCTGTTTCCATCACAAGCGGCCTTACCGTGCGCCGCGTCCGTATCCGTTATGCCTTAAAGCTTGCACTGAGCTTTGCGGGCTTTCAAGCGCTGATGCCGGTGATCGGCTGGCTCGCAGGCATCCGATTCAGCGAAAAAATCCGGACGGTCGATCATTGGGTTGCCATGCTGCTGCTCGCAGCGATCGGGATCAAAATGATCCTCGATACCGTCAAGGAAAACGCTAAATCCGGCGGCGCGCAAGCCGTCCCCTCCTACGGCGGAGAGGTCGGCATGCGCACATTGGTCGTTTTAGCGATTGCCACAAGCATTGATGCGTTGGCAGTAGGCGTATCCTTCTCCTGCGCGGATGTAAACCGCGTCTCCATCCTGCTGCTCGATGCCGGCGCGATTGGGGCCATCACCTTCCTACTATGTTTTCCAGGCGTTTATATCGGCCGCCGGTTTGGTGCGGCATTCCGTGGCAAGGCGGGCGTGATCGGCGGCATCCTGCTCATTGGGATGGGAGTGAAAATTTTTGTGGAGCGATGTATCGCAGGTTAAAGCTCTATCCCAGCGGGATCTCCGCGATAAAGCCACAATACGGGCAACTCAGCAACGATGTTCCTCTCTGCCGTAAACAGGCGGATTGATTTTTGCTATATCAAGAGCATCCGGTTCCTTAAAGGTTCGCCAATTTTTTCTTACCATAGTGGAATATATCATCAGCAGAAGCATGAAGCGCCGCAATAATCGCAAACAGCTCAATATCCGATATCGAGCGTTTTCCCAGTTCTATATTTGATACCGCATTTTTATTGAGGTTCACACCCAGCAATTGCAGCTCGCGCGCAAGCGAATTTTGAGACAGCCCACTTTTCTTGCGTAACTGTGCAATTCGCTCTCCTAGTAAATTGAGCTTCCCATCCTCTGTTCTGGTCTTTCGTGTCTTTTCCATATACAGCCCCCGTTTATCAACAATCTAAGGCTCAGTATATGGAAAAAATGAACATCGAACGACCCGAACAAGATGTCAACATGCTAAATTTGATCAAAAATTTTATATTTTTCTCTTTTTTTATCAAATTAGGGTGAATATTTAAAAACAGACGGTAGTTACCGGTATAATAAAATTCTAAAATATGCTTTTCTTCAAACTTCTATTGCTGGAGTGGAGCATCGCCCCGTAAACAGGAGCATAATGGGCAACGCCGCGCGGCTGACAGGTATCCAATCACTGCCTACCTCAATGACTAGGCTTACGGAAGGAGAAAAAATGATATGCATAACGTTGCCCCGGAATCCTTCCTGATTCCGGGGCAAAAGAAATATGCGCAATTCTTTATCATACTTTAATGCATACAATACAAGACCCCGCTATGGATTTCTCCCTAGCAGGGTCTTGTATTTTCTATTTTAGATGATTCCCAAAACACCACTCAAATAAAAATGTTTCGGATCATCCTGCTTTGGTGGAGCATAGTGAACGTTGTCCGAACCCGTTGCCCGAGCAAATATCGCCACAGCCGTCAATCGCCGCATCAATCTCTTCGAGGGTCGCCGTATTGTGCTCTCCGGAATAATTGTATGTGATCACAATCTTATCATCATATACATAGACCGCGTTCACAAATACTTCTACAAGTCGCTTTCGGTAATCAGAGTTCTTTGCACCCCCTCCCCTAAACTGCTCCAGGAAGAAAACAACCTGGTCGCGCGTGATACGCGGCATTGCTACACTCTCTTCCATAATGCCGTTTTCAATGCGCGTTTTATCCGCCTCCAGGGCCTCAAGGCGCTCTTTTGTCGACGGGGTGATAATCCCCTGTTCGATTGCTTTAATAACATTTTCGATCGCTTTTTGAGTCTCTTTGAGTTGATCCCGTAAACCTTTCAGCACGGAATTATCGTCTCGCTCCCGTGCAATATAATTCATAACGCCGTCGGCAATCTCATTTACAACCTCGTCAGATGCAACCAATCGAATCGTTTCATTGATCACCAAATCTTCAATCCAGTCCTTCGGGACTGATTTCTTATTGCACGTTTTATCCCGCTTCTTGCCGACACAGGTGTAGTAGTAATAGGTGGATTTGCGGCCGCCAGTTCCAGAATCTCCGATCATTCCCATACCACAATGGCCGCAATAAAGTTTCGTAGTAAGCAAAAATTCTACTTCACTTTTCTTTCTCGCCCTCGCCTTTTTGTTTTTATCCAACTGCTCTTGCACGGCCGCGAACAACTCCTCTCCGATGATGGCAGGCATGCCACCCTCTATCCTGGTGTCTCTGTACTTATAAATTCCGATATACCGTTCGTTGCGCAGAATTTTATCAAGTCCGCTTTTTCCGAAGGGCTGGCCTCTGGCTGTTCTAAAGCCGCTGGTATTGAGTTCGTCAATGATTTCTCGCAGGGTGGCTCCCTCATGGTACAGCGTAAAAATACGCCGAACAACTGGGGCGGTCGCCGGATCGATCTCATAATGCTTGTCCGGCCCAGTGCGATATCCGAGAATCCGTGCCCCGCCGTTCACCTTGCATTCCATCGCATTATCTGCTTGGCCCCTCCGGATGTTCTCGCTTAAACTAGCAGAATAATATTCCGCTTGACCCTCAAGCACGGATTCAAGTAAAATGCCCTCTGGCCCATCCGGGATACTTTCCCGCGCGTATACAACTTGTACGTTATGCCGCCGTAGGCGGGCTTTGTAAGTGGCGGAATCATATCGATTCCGAGCGAAGCGATCTACCTTCCAGGTGATAACATATTGAAAATTCCCGCGCTCTGCGTCCTTAATCATGGTTTGAAAATTTGTTCGCTCGTCGGTCTTACCAGATATAGCCTCGTCGATATAGACGCCTAGCACGATCATGTTGCGACGGACCGCATACTCCAAATCTTCGCGGATCTGCCCCTCGATGGATTCCTCGCGTTGACTGTGGGAGGAATAGCGTGCGTAAATCACCGCATAAAACGCCCCCGCACCGGGTTTGATGCCCTCGACGTATTTATGGTAGTAATCCAGCAGATCTTTGATTTTGCGGTCCTTGTCGCCGCTTACATTGAGTGCTTCGAGGGTTTGGATGTATTGAGATAAGGTCATAAACATTTCAATCCACACCCCTCTCTTTTATTTAATAATTTCTGCTATTTGCTGTACTATAACCCAAAACCCCAGAAAGCGCAACACCTAAGAGCGACAAAAGCGCAATGACTATTGTATTATCCGTTTCATTACTCCTCCGCTTTGCACCTTAATTTCTTAGCGACACTTATCGCTCATTTGAAAATATCTTTTATTCCGAAAGTCGTTTTACTATAAATCTTGTTGTATGCCGCCTTCTTGGGATCCTTAATCCAGCCTGCACCCTTCTGTCCGTAACCAGGCACAACAGCCTTCTTAATTGCTCTCTTGGCCTTCCCGATTGTCGCCGCCTTTACCGCGCGCTTGAGCGACGGTTTTCTCATACCAAATTTCATTTTTAAGCCTCCTATCTCTTGCAATTGCCGCACAGGCGATAGCCCGCTGCTTCGATTTCCGCAATCGTGCCAGTCATGGAAGAACGATTTTCGGCATCCATCAGTCCCACAGACCGGCATTCCTTTGTATGGTAAACGTGCGTTTTTGTGTTCAGGATGACAGTGTATTTCTTTTCCGTGGCCTTTTCCGTTGTAATCGGTTGCGGCTTCTTTGTCGTTTGCTCTTTAGTGGAGCTTTTCCCCTCTGTGGCTATCGTTTTCTCCGTTGCCGTTTCCGCCTCGGCGGCCTCCGTGATGCTGATGCCGGACGCAGTCGCTGTTTCTCCGGAGGTGGTTCCTTCGTTGGTGCTTTCGTGGTTCTCCGGATAGAGCACTTTATTGTATTGCTTTACGGTTTCAATCGCACCGTCCTTGAAATAGACGTCAAAGCTCTTGGTGCCATAATAAATCTCGTGATAGTCCTTGCCTTCTGCATCCGTGTCATCAAATATGTAATTGACCTCTTTATCCATCCCGCACTGCACCAAAATTTTGAACGCGGCATCAGCCTGTTCTTGCGTGAGCTGTAGTTCATCCATAATCTTCTTGGCGGACGCAGTGTAATAGCTATATTGAGATTCCAGTTCAGCGTTCGTTTCGACAACTTCAGCGCATCCCGCGAGAAAGCACATTAAAATGGACAGCATAAGACAAATTATTTTTTTCATTTCTTTTTCTCCGTTCGTAATTTTTGAAAAGCAAATAAATGGAAATATTGTGACAAATAATTCTTCTTTAAATGCATATTAAAGAAATTTGCTCCTCAATCTATATAACGAAAAAAATCGTCAAATGTTGCACTTGAACATTTGTTTTGTACTAAATGCCAATCGTTTTTACTTTTTGTACAAAAATTCGACCTTTACTTCTCGCACCTTTTTTCGCCAAAGAGAACTATACTTCTCCCACAACCCAAATAAAGTGTGCTAGAATAATTTTCAAGTGGTGATGTTTCACAGTTTTCACATAACATGATTGGCGCTTGCAATAATAGCCATGAGGTGTTATGGCATGTATATTGCAAGGTCTCACTTGAGGAAAATCAGGCTCATTAAGGGGTATACGATCCGGGAATTAGCGTCCCGGTCCGGCATTACCCGTGAATGGATTGAGCGAATCGAAAAGCAAGACAACCCGAATTTGAGGATCGCCACAATTTGCAAGCTGGCGGAAGCGCTGGATGTCCGCCCGGATGAACTGATAACGTATGAATGGATTACCAATAAGTGAGCCTTGACAGCACAGAGAGAGGAGTGATACCATAGATAAAGAACAAACGTTCGTTACTCGGCCGGGCAAAAGGGCGGCCGCCTACCAAGCAAACACCGCCCTGCCTCTGAGGATACAGTAGCAATACTGCAATCTGATTATACTGTATCCTCGTTGATATTACAAGCGTCAAGGAGGAGAGAAAAGTTGAATATTGAGGAAGCCAAACAGGAAATCGTAAGAATGCTGGAAGCCATACATAACGAGGCGTATATAAAACGGATTTACAATATTCTGCTGCTTTACTATGAAAAGACGATCAAATAAAAAAAGAGAAAAGGGAACCCGAAACAGTGCAATTACTGTTTCGGGTCTTTTTTTTCATCCTCTACCAATTTGCGAGCGATTTCTTCGAGTTTGTTCCATTCCTCCAAACTCAACTTTCCAAAAAGTTTGAATACCCGGCGCGCAAAGTCGCTTTCGCCGAACATCACACGATCTACCGCTCGTTCAAATTCCATGTCGGCGCTTTCAAACATTTCGCCTCGACCCTCGATAAGCCAAACCTTGTTCACGTTGAACTTTTCACAAATCAAGATAATTGTGCGTTCGGTCACGCTCCGCGAACCGCTTTCCATTTGACCCACAGTGTTCTGCTTTAGCCCTATTTTATCCCCAAATTCCGTTTGAGTAAGATTCAGGTGCTTCCGCAGCTCTTTTATGCGCTCGCTTATCGCCATTTAATCATCTCCTTTTATTAGCTACAAGCAAATATTAGCATCAGGCCATCTCTTTGTCAATATTTTTTCTAAAATGATATTGACAAATTAAGCCCAATGAGATATTATTTTTGTGACAAAGAGATTTTAGGAGGTGAAACCAATGTCATTACCAGTAAACGCCGAGACCGCCGCAAAGATCAACGCAATGGAACACGTCGCGGAACTCTACAAGCAGGCGGATAGCCAAAAGCAGGGTTTTGTCCTGGCGTATATGGACATCCTCGAAAAAATGCTGCTGGACGATGGTCGCCCGCCGAAGTCCGCATAACCCACGACCAGACCCGGAGAAAGGAGCATACATAATGCCCTATCACAGCACAACCCCATCAATAGATCTCAAACCTGAGAATATTCCTGCGCACGAAATGGAACGTCTTGTCTCTCCCCTGCCCGACATCATTGAGCGATATTTCGCCCGCCCAGGTGTGCAGGAAGCCTATGAAAATTGGCTCGAAGAGCGAGAAGAAAGGAAGAACACCTATGAAACAATATAAAGTAACAATCACCAACGGCGATTACCCGCTAT
>ERZ506753.739-NODE-739-length-25666-cov-9.285268_pt1 | contig 25666 bp, 19 predicted proteins | sample MGYA00513044_ERZ506753 | MGnify/ENA metagenome assembly ERZ506753 | reverse complement strand
TTTGGCTGTGGAAGGAAAATTGCTATTTATTGTTGGAGTGATTTGGGGAATCGCCGGAAGGTTTTGGCTTTCTGTGGAGTTGTTTTTTGAAGGATTGACCCGAATTATTGTTGTAGTATGCTGAAAACATATTAAAACAGAAAGCATTTTTCAAACACGCTCTAGTTCTTGACATTTATATTTAAAACCTTTATATTTAAGTAAATGCTTAATTAAGTAAATGCTTTATTTTGGAGGAGAAAATGACAGATATCGAATTACTGCATACTATTACTATGCCAACACGGTACCAGATTCTTATGCTTTTACTGGAACATCATTACTGTGGGAAAGCATTGGCTGCGAAGATTGGAATCAGTGAAGCAGCAATATCACAGCATCTACAGATATTAAAAGATTGTGGAATAGTGACCGGACAAAGGATTGACCGTCAAATGCATTATCAGGTTAATACAGAACTTCTGATACAGAGTGTTGGTATTTTTCATCAGAAAGTATTGGAGAAGAGTGAACATATGCCAAATAGAGATTACTGTGATTGTGAGCTTGCTGAGTTTTGTAGTCGGAAGGGAGATGTAAAGAAGTAATGAGAGAGAATAAAGACTATCTGATTACAGAAAAACCATCGAGAGCTTTACTTATTTTTTCGATTCCGATGATTATTGGAAATCTGTTTCAACAGGCATATACAATTGTAGATTCTGCTATAGTGGGACGTTATGTAGGAGAAACAGCTTTAGCTGCTGTTGGCGCATCTTATGCTCTGACAAGTATATTTATTTGTATTGCCATTGGAGGTGGTATTGGTGCATCTGTTATTATCAGCCATCACTTTGGTGGACATAATTATGGACGTATGAAGACTGGTATTCGTACTGCGTTACTTTCATTTCTTTTCATTAGTTTGATACTTGGAGGCATTGGATTGATTTTCAGCCAGCAAATTATGGAGGTTTTAAATACACCGGCAGATGCAATAGATATTGCTGTAACTTATTTGAATATTTATTTTTTGGGACTGCCATTCTTATTTATGTACAACATTCTTTCTTCGATGTTTAATGCACTTGGAGAGTCACGCATTCCGTTGTATTTACTGATTTTTTCTTCTGTATTGAATATTTTTCTGGATTTATATATGGTGGCAGTATTGAATTTAGGTGTGGCTGGTGCAGCATATGCAACGTTTATTGCTCAGGGAATTTCAGCAGTTTTATCTTTGATTATTTTTATTGTTACGCTTCAAAAGTTACCGGGAAAAGCTGAGGGCTGGCTGAGCAAAACAGAATTTTCTGATATGTCCAGGATTGCGTTGCCATCTATCCTTCAACAGTCTACGGTTTCTATTGGCATGATGCTGGTTCAGTCAGTGGTAAATAGCTTTGGGACACAAATTCTTGCTGGATTCTCTGCTGCGATGCGAATAGAATCTCTTTGTGTTGTACCAATGTCAGCAATTGGTAATGCAATGTCTTCTTACACTGCACAAAATATTGGTGCAGAAAAAGAGGAGCGAATCTCACAAGGTTACCGGATGGGCAATTTCATGATTATTGTTATAGCGGTTATTTTGTGTTTATTCCTCGAAATAGCCCATAAGCCTCTGGTTGCCTTGTTTTTGGATAATGCAGCATCATCACAGACGATTGTTACTGGAGAAAGTTATCTGAAATTTATTGGTTTCTTCTTTTGTATGATTGGATTTAAAATGGCTGTCGATGGTATTTTGCGGGGAGCGGGAGCAGTGAGAGTTTTTACTATTGCGAACCTGGTAAATCTAACATTGCGAGTTACCATTGCAAAATTCGGAGCTCCAATTTGGGGAGTTTCTATGGTATGGTATGCAGTACCGCTTGGCTGGCTTGCCAACTTTCTGATTTCCTATGGATATTACAGAACTGGAAAGTGGAAAGAAGCTGTTTCAAAAACGGTAGATTAGATGAGGAAAGCTCGAAATCCCATCCCCTATATTTGTGACTAAAGTCACAAATATAGGGGATGGGATTTCTTTGTGGGTGTCCGTCCCGCTGCATAAGTCAGGATTTTTATTCTTCATCTCTGGTGATAAACATCATTATAAATGCCAACAACAGCAATACGGAAGATATAAGGATTGCCCGTTCATGGAAGTATTTAATACACTGGTTTCCGATGATCGCCCCGCAGATAAAGCAAAGAATAATTCCGTAATAGAGAAGCCCTTTTTCAAGAGCTTCTCTTTTTTTTGTCTGGAAGAACGTGTAAATATTCTGTGTGCCGCTTCGCAAGTTTCCGATGCACATAGTAGTAGCGATACCATTTCCATGAATTTTACGAAAACTTTCTACCTGAATGCCACAGGCGAGGGAAGTTAAGCTATTTGCAAGAAGGTTATGACTTTGTGGGAGAAAGCTTACGATAGTAAGAATAATAGCCTCTGCCACAACAGAAATCTGCCGCCAATGCAAATGACTTCCTATTCCTGAATTTCGGACAATGTCTGCAAGTGCGATTCCAAAGGTAAAAGCAAGAACAGGGCAAAGGTAGCGGATAGCTGCAGGAATATTTCCTTCAGAAAGATGGACACCGAGAAGGAGCATATTTCCCGTCTGGGCATTTGCAAATACCTCGCCTCTGCCGATATAGGAATAGGCATCCATAAAGCCGCCGGATAGCGCAAGCAGGATACCAAGTTCTATGGATTCTGAAATTTGGACTTTTTTATTCAAACAAAAAACCTTCTTTCTATCTATAAGTGTGATTTACAAGTTCTATACACAATATCTTTAAAAAAATTGTGGATAGACGCAGTGCTTTGGGAAAATATTGTGGATAACTTTATAAAATTTGCATGATTTACAAAAAATAATTCAAAATATGCAGTAATGATTATAGTGGGAATGAGACTGTTTGTCAATTAGAATATCTTTACTTTCAAATGGCAGAATGTTATCATAGTAGCTGTTAAACAAAGAAACATCTACATGATTTTTTCATTGAAAATATAGGAGGATTGCAATGGCAAAGAAAGCATTAATCGCTATGAGTGGTGGTGTTGATTCATCAGTAGCAGCATACCTTATGAAAGAGGCAGGATATGATTGTATTGGTGTGACAATGAAGCTTTATGATAATGAAGATATTGGAATGGCAAGGGAGAAAACCTGTTGTTCTTTAAGTGATATTGAGGATGCCAGAAGCGTGTGTGTTAAACTGGGAATCCCATATTATGTATTTAATTTTAAAGATGATTTTAAGGAAAAAGTTATTGATAATTTTATTTCCTGTTATCAGAATGGAATGACACCGAATCCCTGCATCGAGTGTAATCGTCATTTAAAATTTGAGCATTTATATAAGAGAGCGAAGGCATTACATTGTGATGTTATCGTAACGGGTCATTATGCAAAAGTCACACACGATGAGCAGGGATATCATCTGTTAAAAGGTGTCGATGACAGCAAGGATCAGAGCTATGTACTGTATTCCCTTACACAGGAACAGCTTGCCAATACCTGTTTCCCTTTGGGAGATTACAGCAAGACAGAAATTCGTAAGATTGCAGAAGAACAGGGATTTTTCAATGCCCATAAGCACGATAGTCAGGACATCTGCTTTATTCCAGATGGAGATTATATGTCATTTATTGAAAAAACAACTGGTAAAAAGAGCGAGCCGGGAGACTTCGTAAATCAGGAAGGCGAAGTAGTCGGCAGGCACAAAGGCTACTATGGCTATACTATCGGACAGAGAAAAGGTCTCGGCATATCCGCACCAAAGCCATACTATGTAACAGAAATCCGCCCGGAAGAGAATAAAGTCATCGTCGGAAGCAATGAAGACTTATTTAAGACTGATTTAATTGCAAATGACTTCAACTGGATAGAGAACTTAGCGGAGGACGAAGTCGTTAAGGCAAGAATCCGCTATCACCAGACAGAAAAAGAAGCAACCGCCAGGAAAAATTCAGATGGAACAGTAGACATTCATTTCTTAGAACCACAGCGTGCGATTACCAAAGGCCAGGCAGTAGTCCTGTATAGGGATAACCACGTAGTGGGGGGAGGAACAATCATAAAATAATTTTTGATTTGCCGCAGGCAAAGGAGACGCACCCTAAGAGAAAAGAAATCTGTGGTCGGATTGCTAGAAGAATTTAGAAAAGAGTCAGTAAAAAATTACCCCATTTTGTTCCGTTGTGCTAAACGTTCCATTTTGCCCAATAAAACAGAAACTTCGGAGAAACGAATCCGAAGTTTCTATGGTCAAAATTCCACAGCACAAAGTCACAAAATGGGGTGATTTTTTTACTGACTCTTCTTCTCGTATTCTTCTGGCAATCCGACCACAGATTTCTTCACTCCCGGGGAGCTGTGCTTTGGTTGGGGCAGAATCAGAATATTATGTTAGATAATTTTGAGATTTTTCAAAAGGTTATGGCCTTCCAGAAAATGAATACTAGTAAGCAGGCGTTTTCAAAATTTTTAAGCCGGATTGCACAGAAAAAATTGAAAAAGAATGGGTTCACTATAAGATTGAATTTTATTCCTTTGCGCTGTGGAGTTCTGACTGTAACCTCACGAGATCGTTTTTGAGCAAGGTTGTTTTATCAGGCAGAATGGAACATTTAGCACGACAGAATAAAATCAAACGTATAATGAACCCCTTCTTTTTTAGATATCTAAGATAATCTGGCAACAGCCAAAGACAGCTCCCAACGAGAGAAGCCATCCTATATTTGTGGCCTTAGAGCAAGGATTGAATGCGAGTATGTAAGCGAACATTCAACCCGTAGTGATAGAGTCACAAATATAGGATGGCTTCTCTCGTTGGGAGCGTCTCCCCTGCCTGCGGCAACCCAGAGCTTAATAAGAAATTACCGTAGTATTCGCTGGCATATATTTCCAGATATAATATGCATCGGAGTCCATCAGACGCACACATCCATTAGATGCTGGTTTACCAATTGTAGCATCTGCATACACCGTGCTTGCAATTGGAAATTTATGATGATTCTGGCTACTGCCGGATGGGTAACGGTGTACTCTGGTGTGGAAAGAGTTTCTTCCACAATAATGAGTTATGTATTCTTCATAAGTATTAACATAATACCAGCCATTTTCCTTCTGACCAATGCGGAAAGTTCCATGGGGAGAACGGGTATTATAGTTTCCGGAGGCGCAAGGGAACGATTTGATTAATTTCCAATTGTTCTTTCGACCCTGAAAAATGCTGACTTCCTGTGTATAATGACTGACCCAGATTAAATAGCTGGTTTTGCTGGAATACTTTTTAACATAAGCAAGTTTTTGAGCAGTAGAATATTTGGATGTTGTGTAGTTGCATTTGAAAGCGCGAAGACTTCCTGTAGTGAGGTAGTAGGTCTTTCCTTTATAGAGAATCTCGCTTCTCTTATATTTGGTATTACGTCCGATTAAATCAACGGTTACACCGCTGCTTAATGTTTTAACAACTTTTTTAGAAGTCCAGGAACGGTAAAGAGAAACTCTCTTGGTTGTCTTGCAGAAGTAAGTCATCGTTCTTATTGTTTTTAATGGTGAAAGTAAAGTGTTAGGGGTACAGCTTACAGTAGCTCCTGTTGAAGAAGTATAATTCTTTCCATTAATCGTTGTGTAAGGTTTTACCATAAAAGTAATACTTGAAGCGCCGCTTGCAATGGAAGTCTGATAAGTGGAGCGGGTGGTGTTTGCTAAAAGAGTGTAACTGCTGCCTTTTTTTATATATACACTGTAACCGCTTGCGTTATAAAGTGTGTTCCATTTTAAGTTGAGACGGCTATTGCTTGCGTAGACAGATAATCCAGTTACATTCTGTGAAATGGTTACGGGAATCGTAGCAGAGAGCTTTCTGGAAACCGTTTTTGCGTTAGGAGCGAATGCTTTTACAGTAAATGTGTAGGTCTGGCCTTCATTTAACTGATTAAATGTATAAGTTCCGGCTTTTTTAAACTTAACAGAACGTCCATCGGAACAAAAGAGTTTATATTTATTAGCTCCAGTGACGGCTTTCCATGTGATTTGTGCACTTTTATATCCTGGTGTAACAGTAAAATAAGGTGCTTTCAGTGAGACGGCTTCGGTTGAACTGGTTGTGCTCTGGCTTTTGACCGTTGTCTGACTTGCATTCAGAGAAACTGCCGGATAAGTGCAAAGCCCGAAGAATAAAAGGGCTGAAGCGACAGAAAGACAGAGTTTATTTGTTATTTTCATGAAAAATCTCCTCTCTCATAGTATTAATGGTCATTGATAATTTACTATCTGACTAATATAACAAATCCTGCTACCAGAAGTCAAGGAGATGGATTTACTATTTAATTCAAACAAAAGCTAGCCAAAGCCCTTTGTTTCCATCCCCGAATCTCTCCAACCACTATTTTAATTCAACTAAAAACAGCCAAAGACAGCCCCGGAAGAGAAACGCTATCCTATATTTGTGGCCTTAGAGCAAGGATTGAATGGGAGCCAGTAAGCGAACATTCAACCCGCAGTGATAGAGTCACAAATATAGGATAGCGTTTCTCTTCCGGGGCGTCTGTCTCTTAACGAATTAAACTAGCCAAAAATTCTGGGAGAATACTTTCTGGTACTTCCATTTCTCCCTGTCCTTTAAATAAGGAAATATGTGGTTTGTTCTGACCGTGGAAGTCTGTTCCGCCTGTTTTAAGAAGACCCCACTGTTTGGCAAGACCAGCAACATATTCCTGTTCAACAGGAGTGTAAGTGTTATAGTAAGCTTCAATTCCAACAAGGCCGGCTTCTTTTAATTCGCGGACCAGAGTTTCTTTTTTGGCGGAATCTAACTTTTTATAGAACATAAGGTGTGCAAGAACAGGGACACCGCCACTGTTTTTGATTAGTTCGATTGCTTCCTGCGGAGTAGGCATGATACGTTCCACATAGCAGCATCTTCCCTCTGCAAGATATTTATCAAATGCTTCTTGAACAGAAGAAACATATTTCTTTTTCATAAGAAGCTTTGCGATATGTGGGCGGGCGATTGTTTCGCCTGGCTTATCTGGTTTGATTTCGTCCATGGAAATCTTAAAGCCCTGTTCCTGAAGTTTCTCAATAATTTTTGCATTACGTCCGTCACGGCTTTCACGACAAACGGCAAGGCGTTCTAAGAGAGCCTTATTTTTTGTGTCGATGTTATAGCCAAGAACATGAATTTCTACTCCGTGATAGTCTGTAGAAATCTCTACACCAGAGATGGCAGTAAGTCGTTCTTTATGTTTGGCAGCAGCTTTCTGAAATTCTTCTGTGCCAGCAACTGTATCGTGATCGGTAAGAGCAATTACAACAGGATTTTTATCACCAGCAAGTTTTAGGGCATCATTTATAATTTCTGTTGGGGAAAATGTACCATCAGAAGCAGTAGAATGAATATGTAAATCAATATAAGTTTTCAAAATGTACTCCTTTCATGCAATAATCAATCAAGTATCTATAATATTCTATATCTAGTATCGCAGAATTAGTTAAAAAAATCAATGTATATGACAATTATTTATATGAATTGAAAGAAAGTGATGGAAAATGTGTAATAATGCAATACTTGTTTGTAATAATTGCATAAAGGTGTTAGAATATCTTTATTGAAAATGAGAAGCTAAACAGGCAGACAGAACATGTAACGGAGGTTAATCTATAATGGAAGATATGATGAAAGCGTTGTTGGATGTGGTGAGAGCACAGCACACTGCAACAGAAGGAAGCGAAGAAAGACCATTTGATATTAATGATATTATTGATATGGCGCTGAATATTACCGGGAGACCAGAAGAACCAGAGGAACAGCAGGAACTTTCTGATACGATTCAGAAGCTGGCAGAATCTCTGGCACCAGATATTTTCCCACCGAAGACATTTGAGGAGATGGATGATTCCGAGCAGGCAGCTTCTGCAGTGAATATGATAGAGGAACGGTTAAGAAATGGTGGCAGAAGAAGAGAGACAGCAGCCCCACAGTCACAACAGGAAATGACTCCACAGCAGAATAGTTCACAGATGCAGAGTGAGTCACATGAGGAGAATCCTTTTGCACAGGTAATGGAGAATGAAAATGCGAATATTCAGCAACAGTCAGAAACTGCAGATGGATATGGAAATATGGCATCCACAGACAGTGGTGCGTCCGAAGATTATGGTAATGGCAGTTCTTACGATATGTTTGGACAAGACGATGTAAATCATCAGGAAGCGGCGAATCTTAATGATTTGATCTATAATAATTTTATGCAGATGATGGGATTAAATGATCCTAAGGTAGAATATCCATTTGACCGTTCTCAGATTCGATATGGAAGGGAAAAGACAGCGACGGAAATGCTTGCAGAAGATGAGGCCAACAAGGCAGAAGAGAGAGCATTAGAAGAGCAGAGAAGAAGGCCAGTTTCAGCCTGGGAACTTGCACAGTCAGCTGTGGATAAGGATGAGGAAGCACATCAGAAAGAGGAATATGAACCTAAAGAGATGAAGATGCCAGAAACCAAATCAGCTTCTCAGTTAGCCGCAGAAGCAATCGCGAAGGCCAAAGAAGAGGATCAGATGAAGCTTGAGGCAGAAAAGAGAGCAGAACGTCTTATGGAAGAGGCAAGAAAGCGCGGAAAAGATCCGATGGAATTTGCACTTCATCAGCAGGAAATTTTAAATTATATGGAAAAGAACAGTGATGAACTCGTTTCTTTTGAAGATTATGAAGATTTATCACCAGAGGAAAAATTAGAGATAGAGAAAGAACTTTATCGGGAAAAACAGATTGAAGCGGGAGTGGCTCCAGAAGATATCAGTGATGAGTTACCAGATGAGATTCTGGAACAGTCTGGAATCGCACCAGATCAGACAGCAGGAGAGCAGAATAGTCAGGAGTCTGCCGGACAGGGAGATGGAACAACAGCACAGCAAACCAGCCAATCACAGGGAATGCCGACATTTTCAGATGATATGCTTCGTATGATTAGTCAGGAAGTAGTACAGGAAAATGCAGAGATGATTCTGGCTGAAGATGCTAATGCAGACTTAGGATTAATTAACGAGACGATTTTCGAAAACTTGAAAAATCTAATGAGTCAGACTGGCGGAGCTGTGACGCAGGAAGATATGGAATCTTTGATCGGAGAAGTTATTTCCAGAAATACGTCTTCTGACTCAGAAGAAAAACAAGAAACTTTGGCGCAGACGGAAACAGGTACTACAGCTGAAACGGCACCGATGGCATTTGAAGGCGAAAGTGCAGGCAGTGCTGTTGGAAGTGGAATGGCAGGAACGAGGGAACCAGCAGTGGAAAGTTCACAGTCAGAATCACAGAGCCAGCCAATGTCAGCGGTAGAACTTGCCAGGGCAGCACAGCAGGCAGCTAAGCCAGAGCCACAGGAAGCCAGAGAAACAAAGTCAGCAGTAGAACTTGCAAAAGAGGCACAAGAAAACGCAGTACAGAAGAAGGCTGAACCAATATCGGAGACAGAGGAAGAACTGAGCGAGGATGATTTAAACTTTGATGAATTAGATTTAGAAGAGGAGTCCGAAGAAAGTCAAAGTCCTTCCATTGAAGAATTAAAGGCACAGCTTAAGGCAGCAGAAGAAGCATTGGCAGCAGAGCAGTTAAAAGCGGCACAGAAAGCCGGGAAAGCAGAGGAAGAGAAGAAATCAGAAGAAATTCCGAAAGTGGAAGAAGCAACAGAACAGCCGATGGAAGAGAGTGCATCAACAGCCGGGGAACAGACAGCAACAGAAGAAAGTTCTGAGATAACCCCTGCGCCGACAGCAGAAGAAGTACAAGAACAGCCTGAGTATTCTGAAGTTTCAGAAAAAGAAGCGGAAGAATTTGAATATGTTGATCCGGGCGAATTAGTTCTTGGAGACCACACACAGGCAGAGATAGATGAAGCTTTGGATAATCTGGCATCTCTTGGCCTGGAGGGTGAAGTCTATGAGCGTGCAAAAAGAATGCTCTTACTGGAACTTGCTGGTTCAGAAGTAGCACTTGATGCATGGCTTGAAGAACAGGAAAATGGCAAGAAGAAAAAGGCAGCGGTATCCGCGTTAGATACAGAAGAAGATGCTCTTGAAGATTTAGAAGATTTAGATGAAGATGACCTCGAGCGAGAATTAGAACTTGCTATGGATGAAGACTTTATTGAGGAAGATTTAGAAGAACCTGCAAATGAAGAAACTTTAGAAGAAAGCAGTCAGGACAAATCTGAAGAAACAGAAAAAGAGGCAGTTTCTGAGGAGAATTTAGAAGAAAACTCTGTAGAAAAAACGGAGGACGAATCTGATAAGACGGAAGGTGCCGAAGATGTATCAGAACAGCCAGAAAGTATTTTAAAAGAAGCTTCTGAGGAAGAAATAAGCAGTGAAGAGGAAAACTCTGAGGAAGAAGAGGGAGAGACCTCAGAGGCAGCTCAGGAAGAAGCAGCAAATAAGGAGTTCTCTGAGACAGAAGAAGAGGCAGCAAATAGAGAGTACTCTGAGACAGAAGAGAAAGAGACAGCAAATAGGGAGTGCTCTGAGACAGAGGAAAAAGAGATAGCAAATAGAGAATACTCTGAGACAGAAGAGAAAGAGACAGCAAATAGTGAGTGCTCTGAGACAGAGGAAAAAGAGATAGCAAATAAGGGAGTTTCTAAGAAAACAGAGAAAGAAGCAGAATACAAGGAAGCAGAATACATTTCTGAATCAGAAGACACAATTCAGGTAGAAAAAACAAGACCGGAAAAGGCAGAGAGGACATCTTCACAGACGAAGAAGCCTGCACACAGTGAGAGAACATCACATTCCAGAAAACACAAGAATATTGTAAAACGTAAGGAAAAAACAGCTCCAGAAAAAGAAGAAAGAGAATTTAGCGCAGTAGTTCTAACAGGAAAGAATGTCGAAGAAAAAGAATTCCAGGTAAGTGTCCGCAATCCATTTGTTCTCAAAAACTCTGCAAGCTTTATGGATAAATTTGAAGAGTATATTGTAGATACACAGGAAAACAGAAAGTTAAGCACAGGATTCAAACGTTTAGATGCAATGCTCCGCTATGGCCTTCATAAAGGAAGTTACTTTGTAGATGCTACACCTCAGTATTTAAAGAACGGATTTATGCAGCAGATAGCCGACCGGGCAGCAGAAAGCGGTGTAGATGTACTTTATATTTCAACAGAGCTTACCCGCTATGACCTTATGGTAGATACTATCTCTCGTCTCAGCTATGAAATGAATAAAAAAGATGAAGAAAAAGCAGTATCCTCTATGGCAATTATGACAGGAGAAAAAGGCGCAGATATTCGTTCTTTAAAAGATGAATTGAATTGGTACAGAGGACGGATCAGTGAACATCTTTTTGTACTTGATCAGGAAGCAGTGTCTGAATATGTAGAAAATATGGAAGATGCCTCCGCAGGAGATATATTAGCAGAACTTATTCGTTCCATCGTAACAGAGGGAGCACATAAGCCAGTGGTATTTATTGATAATATTGAAAATATACTCTCAGTAGAAGATTCTGAGGATATGAAACCGCTCATGGATGGAATCCGTAAACTTGCAAAAGAACTGGGAATTCCGATTATTATGTCCTACGGATATGCACCAGCAGAAAGTGAAAATGAGCTTGACCCAGATGAAATCGAATATCACAAATCATTAGGAAATATGTGTGATGTATATCTTGAACTCAAATATGCAGATATGATAACAGAGGATTACGAAGAATTAACAGAAGATGATATTCAGGAAATGGTAGAAAACGGTGAAATGCTTCTTATTAACGTACAACTTCATAAAAATAGAAGAACAATGAAAGCATCCTGTCAGATACAGGCAACACCGAAGTTTAATTATTACGAAGAATAGTGATTTGCCGTAGGCAAATAGACGAAACACCAAAGAGAAGATATCCTATATCTGTGACTTTAGTCGCGGCGGTTTGAATGCTCGCTTATGCGCTTGCATCCAAACCTTGCTCCGAGGTCACAGATATAGGGTATTATATGGCGCTATTCCGTAATCCCAATATAATCCGTTACAACCTTAATCTTCGCACTGATCTTCTGAAGCTCTTCTGTTGGTTTATAATCTTTCGTACCAAAGAGATATTCGTGTGCTTTTTTTACATTTGTCTGGGCTGTAATTGGAAAACCGTAATAGATGCCGTTATATCGTTCATCTTCAGATTTAAAAGGATAAGCCTGCGAATCTTCTATCTTACAACGTGCCATGGAAAGAGTCAGCTTTGTGAGAGCGTCATTAGAGAGGCTCGTTTTACACTGTGGAAGAACAGTACTGATTAACTTTCCAAGTTTTAGCGGCTGTTTTTTAGCTGTATTCATAATACCTTCAAGAACAAGTCGCTGATGGTTAGCTCTTGCGTGATCTCCGCCTTCCATGTAGCGGATACGAGAGTAGGCAACAGCCTGATTACCATCGAAGGTATAAGTTCCGGTTTTTTCAAACTTCGGAGAATTTCCACCGTTAATATGATTCATATTACCAATATAATCATTTAAATTCTGTAATTCTTTTTCAGAATTAATGGTCAATGGAATACCTCCAAGCACATCAACAGCATCGGCTAAGGCTTTAAAGTTAACCGTGGCGAAATCTGTGATATTTAAATCCAGGTTACGGTTAATTGTGCGAAGAGCAAGTTCTGGCCCGCCATAAGAATATGCTGCATTAATCTTATCGTATTCGCCATCAATACTTACATAGGTATCACGGTAAATAGACATCAATTTTACCTTTTTGGTTGATTTATTGATGCTGGCAATGATGATACAGTCAGTACGGGAACCTTTATCTTTAATTTTATTATCCTGACTATCAACGCCAAAAAGAGCAATATTTTGATAATCTTTTATATTAGCATCCGTATCATTTACAGTTACACTTGTTTTATCTAAAGGATATTTTTCTATTTTGGAAAAGGCACCTTTTAATGAGAAACGGAATGCAAAAACCGCCCCGGCAATTAAAAGAATGATTAAAAGAAGGAAAGGAAAACATCCCCATTTTTTCTTTTTTTTACGTTCATGATAAGTTAAAGCTCGTCCGCCAGAAGTCTGCCGCTTTTGAGACTTTGTATCAGGCTTATTCTGGGAAGAGGACTTCTTTGTTGATGGTTTGCCAGAATTTTTTATAGAAGAACCAGAGGAATGATATCCTGTACCGGAAGAACTTCGAAGCAGGCCATCAGTATTCAATGTGGAATGTGTATGATGGTCGTGAGAAGTTTTGAAATTATTCTGAGAACTTCGTCTGCCGCCTGTGCTGGAATAGTTATATTTGTTTTCAATGTTATCTTTACTATATATTGAACCATATTTCATAAAATATGCCTCCATTCTGTCATAGGTACTTCTGGAAATTTAATAGGTTTATGGAATGTTTCGGAGAGTACATTCATTAGTTAAAAAATCTGTGTTAGTAAGCATTTTTATTGACAAATCCTTTAAATACAGTAAGAAATAGAATCTTAATATCAAAAGATAATGTCCAGTTTTCAATATAAAAAATGTCATGTTCAATTCGTCCCTCAATGGATGTGTCTCCACGGAAGCCGCAAACTTGTGCCCATCCTGTCATACCGGGACGTACCTGATGCTTTATCATATAACGAGGAATCTCCTCTTTAAATTTCTCAACGAAAAGAGGTCGTTCTGGCCGTGGACCAATGAGACTCATATCACCCTTTAATACATTAAATAACTGTGGCAGTTCGTCAAGACTGGTCTTACGGATAATTCTTCCCACGGGAGTGACCCGGGGATCGTTGTGTACTGTCCAGGCCTTTTGTTCCTTAGAGGCAGACTGTACTCCCATCGATCGGAACTTGTACATTTTAAAAGGTTTATTATGAAGACCGACTCGTTCCTGACAGAAAATAATTGGTCCTGGGGAACTCTTTTTAACGAGAACAGCAACAACAGCCATAATCGGTGAAAAGAGAATGATACAAACGATAGAACCAATAATGTCCACAAGACGTTTGATACATTTGTTTACAGTATTTGTAAGCGGAACATTACGGATGTTGATAACCGGAAGTCCGTTCAAATCCTCAGTAACTGGGTTAGTAGAAATAAATTTATAATAATCTGGAACAAACTTTGTATGCACACCAGACTTTTCGCAGATAGCAACCATATCTCCCAGTTTATAATACTCTTTCAGGCTGAGTGCGATTGCCACCTCATCCATAGAAGTGTTCTGAAGAAACTTTTCTACATCCTTTAACTTACCAATGCAAAAAGTATTGCGGTAAGAAAAGTCAGCCTTGAGATTATCATCGAAAATACCGTGAATGGTGTAGCCCCACTGTGGGTTTGACTTAATACGGTCGATGTAGGCTTCGGCTGCTGCACTGAAACCAATAACAACAACATGTTTAAGATTAAATCCCTTTCTGCGAGTTCTTTCTAATGCATAACGGATTGCCGCCCTTTCAGCAATGGTAAGAAGCATGGAAAGAACATAGAACATTAACTGAAGACTTCGTGAAACATGGGGAATCTTCATAAAGATTATATATATAAAGAAGAAAACCATTCCAATGGAATTCGCCTTAATGAGATTCGCATACTCTGAAGTCCTATTTTGAAATCTTTTTGGTTTATATAAATTAAACTTTGCATATAAAATAAGGTATACAGGAATCAGAACAAGAAGTATACCCTGATATTGCCACAACTGCCGCCAGTAACCAAAACGAGGAAAAATGTCTTTAAAAAGAGGGCATATATATCGAATATAGTAACTAAGACAAAAGGAACAATAAATAACCAGTGCATCAAGAACGACGTGGAACCGGTTAAGATATTTTTGATTCTCTTTAATCATAAAAGTGTACCTCCATCACCCAAAAGGGATATATATATGGAAAAAAGGGCGTAATATACCTCTTACTGGGATAATTTTCTAACTTATTATACAATAGAATAGGGCATTCCACAAGGTTATTTCTTTTCCTGCTTTTACGAAAAAAGTGTGAAAAAGCTGCAAAATCAGTAGAAATCCATAAATTTGCCATAAATACAACACAAATTTATCACACATCGTTGCTAAGATAAGGTTACAAACTTAGGAAAGGGGATAACATTATGAACGAATTTGAAAATGGATTCCATAATGAGAATTTAGAGAACAACAGGATAAATAACCAGGAAAACAATAGTCAGCAAGTAGCTATAGATGTAACACCGATTGAGGAATCGGTAACACAGGAGAATACAGAGAGTCATAGATATTCTTACAGAGAACAAGGTACAGGTGGCAGTTCCTATCAGTATGACAATGGAAATAATTGCAACGATACTTATAATAATTCTTATAGCAGCCACGGATGGAGAGATGAGAGTACTTATAATAATGAAAATTATTATGGGAATATCCCGCCGGAACCTGATAAGAGACGCAGACAGAGAAAGAATGGCAGTAAAAATAATAAGAACGGAATGGGTAAGAAAGCCGCCAAGTTAGTTGCATCTGCAGCAGTATTTGGTCTTGTAGCGGGAGCCTGCTTTGTAGGAGTGTCCGTAGCAAAAGATAAATTATATCCTTCTACAGCAGATCGAATTGAAACAACATCGGGAACAACAAGTGCAAAGAGCGAGACATCATCAAGCGGCTCAAGCAGCTCCAGCAGTAATGTAGCAAGTGTAGTTAATGAAGTGATGCCATCTGTTGTATCTATTACAAGCACAATTCAGTCTTCCAATTATTATGGCTTTGGTACACAGGAATCAGAAGGAGCAGGTTCAGGATTTATCGTTGCAAAGACAAAAGATAATCTTATGATCGCAACAAATAATCATGTAGTATCCGATGCCACTTCCCTCACCGTAGGATTTGTAGATGATACAACAGCAAAAGCTACAGTTGTAGGAACAGATTCCAGTGCAGACCTTGCAGTTATTTCTGTAAAGATAAAGGATATCAAAGACTCTACAGCATCAAAGATTAAAGTTGCAACACTTGGAAGTTCTGATGATTTAAAAGTAGGAGAAGAAGTAGTAGCAATCGGTAATGCATTGGGATATGGACAGTCCGTTACAACAGGTGTAGTCAGTGCAAAGAACAGAGAAGTATCTTTAACAGATGGAACAATGAATCTTCTTCAGACAGATGCCGCAATCAACCCTGGTAACAGTGGTGGTGTACTTATTAATATGGATGGTCAGGTTGTAGGTATCAACAATGCGAAGTTAGAAGATACATCCGTAGAAGGTATGGGATATGCGATTCCTATCACTACAGCTAAAACTATCTTAACAGATTTAATGAATGCCAACAGCGTAAGCACAAAAGATGCTGCATTCCTTGGAGTCGTAGGCCGTGACATTAATGAATCTTATTCCAGCGCACTTGGAATCCCTAGCGGAATCTATGTATCACAGGTAGTCAGCGGATCACCAGCAGAAAAAGCAGGAATCTCTGCAGGCGATGTCATTACCAAGTTTGAGGGTAACAACGTATCTACAATGTCCGGCTTAAAAGAAAAACTGGCACTGAAAAAAGCTAATACAAAAGTAAAAATCACATTTAAGAGAGCAAATCAGAGCGGAACATACGAGGAAAAGACCGTTACAGTAACTCTTGGTAAAAAGAGTGATTTCAGTGATGTAACAACAGATAACTCCAGCGATTCCAGCAATGATTCCAATAATAACTCCAATAATGGAAATAATAATGGAAACAGCAATGGCAACTCTGGTAATAGCAATGGAAATTCCGGAGACTATGGTTATGGCAATGGAAATTTTGGAAATGACAATGGCAATGGATATATAAATCCATATGAATATTTCTTCGGAAATAACTATTAATTTACTATTTAATTCGGGAGCTGTCTTTGGATGATTTTTAGATGAATTGAATTTAATCATAGTCCAAAACAGCAATCTCCAAATCCCTCCCATGATAGCAGGTGATAGCATAACCATGGTCAGTGCATTTTTGCAACGGCCTAGAGCGTGTTTAAAAAAACACTTGACATCTCTTCATACCCATGATATCATACCAAAGTATGAACGCCGAAGACAGCAGGCGCCGTAAGGCATAAAGTGAGAACACCTGCCGAGGAAGTTATATTCAGATAATTTTATTCTTAGAATATTTCTGCTCTTTGTCTTTGGACAGAGAGTTTTTTTATTTCATCGAAAGATGAACTGACGGCGGTACACACAAATATTTAAGGAGGTGCACCAGGAAGATGGCTAAAGTAGAATTAAAACAGCCTATTGTTGACGAGATTAAGGCTCAGCTTGACGGAGCTAAATCTATGGTAGTTGTAGATTACCGTGGAATTTCCGTAGCTGATGTAACAGAACTTCGTAAACAGTGTCGTGAAGCAGGTGTTGTTTATAAAGTTTATAAGAACACTATGGTAAAACGTGCTGTAGAAGGTACAGAATTCGAAGGCGTTGTAAAAGATTTGGAAGGAACAAACGCATTTGCAATTTCCAAAGATGATGCAACAGCTCCAGCAAGAATCGTTGCTAACTTTATTAAGAAAGCAAAATGCTGTGAGTTAAAGAGCGGTGTTGTAGAAGGTACTTACTACGATGCAGCAGGTATTGCAACAATCGCAACTATCCCATCAAGAGACGAACTTATCGCAAAATTCATGGGAAGCATTCAGTCCCCAATTACAAACTTTGCCCGCGTAATCAAACAGATCGCAGAGCAGAAAGATGGTGGAGCTGCAGAATCCGAAGCAGCAGCTGAATAATTAATATTATAATATAAGATTTATGGAGGGAAATAAGATGACAACTCAGGAAATTATTGAAGTTATTAAAGGTTTATCCGTATTAGAATTAAATGATTTAGTAAAAGCTTGTGAAGAAGAATTTGGTGTATCCGCAGCAGCAGGTGTTGTAGTTGCAGCAGGAGCAGGTGCTGGAGAAGCAGCAGAAGAAAAGACTGAATTCGATGTTGAGTTAACAGAAGTTGGCGGACAGAAAGTTAAAGTTATCAAAGTTGTTCGTGAAATCACAGGTTTAGGATTAAAAGAAGCTAAGGCTGTAGTTGATGGTGCTCCTAAGGCAATCAAAGAAGCAGTTTCTAAAGAAGAAGCTGAAGACATCAAGAAACAGTTAGAAGAAGTTGGAGCAAAAGTTACAGTTAAATAATTGTAGTTTTCCAATATTTAATTTCTTGAACGAACGCTCGGAGGGTGTAAGCTCTCCGAGCTTTTTTTGTTGGAGGTATAATAATGAGTAAAAAGTGCCCTTATGAAAAAAAATGTGGTGGCTGCCAGTATATTGACCTGCCATATGAAGAACAGTTAAAGAAGAAACAGAAAGATACAAATAAGCTTTTAAAAAGTTTTGGAAAGGTAAAGCCGATTATTGGAATGAAAGATCCGTGGCATTACCGTAATAAAGTACATGGAGTTGTAGCAGGAGACCGCCATGGCAACTGCTTTACAGGGATTTATGAGAACCGTAGCCATCGTGTTATTCGTGTCGATTCCTGTCTGATTGAGAATCAGAAAGCGGATGAAATCATGAATACAGTAACTTCCCTTATGAAGTCTTTTAAGATGCGTCCATATAATGAAGATACTGGCTATGGATTTTTGCGCCACATTTTAGTTCGTACCGGTTATCATACTGGTCAGATTATGGTTGTATTAGTTACAGCATCTCCAGTATTTCCATCCAAAAATAATTTTGTAAAAGCACTTCGAAAAGAACATCCGGAAATCACAACAATTATTGCAAATGTAAATAACAGAAATACTAGCATGGTTCTTGGGGATAAGCAGCAGATTCTTTATGGAAAAGGCTATATTGAGGATGTGCTTTGCGGCAAGACATTCCGCATTTCTCCGAAGTCATTTTATCAGGTAAATCCAATTCAGACCGAAGTTCTTTATAATAAGGCGATTGAATTTGCAGGACTTACCGGAAAAGAAAGAGTTATTGATGCGTACAGTGGAATTGGCACAATTGGAATGGTCGCAAGTGATAACGCAGGAGAAGTCATTTCTGTAGAATTAAATGGAGATGCGGTCCGCGATGCTGTCTTCAATGCAAAGCAGAACAAAGTAAAAAATATTCGTTTTTATAAAGAAGATGCAGGAGATTTCATGGTAAAAATGGCATCACACAAGGAAAAAGCTGATGTTGTATTCATGGATCCCCCACGTTCCGGAAGCGATAAGAAGTTCTTAGATTCCCTGCTTCGCTTAAAGCCAAAGAAGATCGTTTATATTTCCTGCAATCTGGAAACGCTTGCTCGTGATTTAAAACATCTTACAGGGAATGGATACCGTATAAAAGAGATTCAGCCAGTAGATATGTTTCCTTCCACTGGCCATGTAGAAGCTGTTTGTTTACTATCAAGAAGAGAGAAATAGTACGAAAACAAAGTGTATTTCTGTTTTTTACTAATACTCACGAGTACCTTTATAGTTGTCCATAAGATGAGGATAGGAGGAATCATGGAAGTAAGGAAACGATTTGAAAATGATAAATTAAAAAAACTTCAGATTTTTAATGGGGCACAGTTAAAATATATAGCATTTGTATCCATGCTGATAGATCATGTAAACAATGCGTTGATAACCCCTTTTCTAAATGGGAAGGGATTTTTATTACATTTATCTAATCTTTTTTCAATTCTGGGCAGGATTGCATTTCCCATTTTTGTGTTTTTTATTGTAGAAGGATTTTTTAAGACCAGTAACAGGAAGAAGTATCTTATAACGCTTTTGCTATTTGGTGTGATATCTGAAGTTCCGTTTGACATGTTTACATCAAAAGTATTCTTTGATCCATATTGGAATAACATCATGTTTACTTTAGCATTATGTCTTATTACAATTTGGATTATTGATGCTGTAAAAGCAAAGATTAGCAATAAAGTTTTGTGGTATAGTATCTCAATCGTTGTTGTAGGGATTTCGTGTGCAGTAGCGATGGCGCTCAGTCTGGATTATGATTATCATGCGATTATTGTTGCATACATTTTTTATATTTTTTATGATAAACCAATACTTGGAGCGGGATTGGGCTATCTTTCGATTATTAAAGAGTTATATTCTTGCTTGGGATTTGCTATGACAGTAACATATAACGGTGAAAGAGGAAGGCAAAATAAATGGATAAATTATCTTTTTTATCCGGTTCATATTTTAATATTAGGTATTCTGCGTTTTTACTTAAATATTTAAAAATCTTTAGAAATATTTAGTAGGAAAGAAAACAGGGGTATGTTATAGTTATAACTAGAGCGTGTTTGAAAAATCATTCCCGCAAATTGTGATGCACATCTTGCAGAAAGCATTTTTCAAACACGCTCTAGTGTTAAGACTTACACAAACAAAAAGAGGAATATTTCACAAGAATAACAGGCAGGTTTTACATGCATTTGATTTGGAGTTATAGGGATAGTTATAGGGAAAGATACATAAGAAACACATATTTATGAAAGAAAAAAGTATAATTCAACAGAACTTAAAGAAAATAATTGGTGTTATTGTGGTTTCTGTTTTTGCCATAATAACGATTTATACGGTGTTTCAGGGGAGCGGCATCTCTTTGAACGAACTGACGGCAAGTTTAAAAGAGGCATCCTGGGAAGGTATTTTGCTGGCATCGGTAAGTATGCTTGGTTTTATTTATTTTGAAGGGGAAGCATTAAGAGTTCTTGTCCGGCATATGGGATATCCGGCAAAGAGAAGCCATGGCTTTGTTTATTCGGCGGCAGATGTGTATTTTTCTGCAATTACGCCATCTGCTTCAGGAGGACAGCCGGCAAGTGCATATTTTATGCTGAAGGATGGAATAGCAGGAACAGCAGTTATGGCTGCGCTGCTACTGAATCTTATTATGTATACCCTTGCGATTTTGACGATCGGGCTGGTAGATATTTTGATTTTTCCGGAAGTTTTTCTGAATTTCAGTATCGGGTGTCGAGTGCTGATCGTGGCAGGTGGTTTAGCTTTAGCAGGGCTTGGGATTATCTTTTATCTTCTGCTGAGAAGGCAGGCATTGATCGAATCTGTCGGTACCTTTTTTGTCCGGATTTTACGGATGATTCATTGTGGGAGGCTTGCAGATAAGTTAGAAAAGAAACTGGAAGTTTCTATCGAGAAGTATAGTAGTCTTGTGGATGTGATTTTTGATGGAAAGAGAATGTTATGGAAGGTGTATATCCTGAATCTGTTACAGAGATTGTCGCAGATTATCGTAACACTTTTTTCCTTTGCAGCATTGCATGGAGATTTACGCAAGCTTCCACAGTTATTAGCAACACAGATTTATGTTGTTATGGGTTCAAACTGTGTCCCGATTCCGGGAGGAATGGGAGTGACAGATTATCTGATGTTGAAAGGATATCAGCAGCTTATGAGCAGGGAAGCCGCATTTCAGCTTGAAATGCTTAGCAGAGGCCTGTCTTTTTATGTCTGTATCTTTGTAAGTCTGACTGCAGTTTTGATAGGATATGTAACGATTAAGAGAAAAAAGAAATTGGAGAATGAAAATGATAGGATTTTATGATTACACAGTGATACTTACTTATTTGTCACTGATGTCGGGAACAATAGGAATTATGCTTTGTCTAAATGGGATGGGGCATCCATACCTTGGTATGTTTTTTCTGCTTTTTTCCGGACTGTGTGATACATTTGATGGAAAAGTAGCCAGAAGCAAAAAAGACCGCACAACACAGATGAAAAAATTTGGCATTCAGATAGATTCATTGTCAGATTTGATAGCTTTTGGTATGCTGCCGGCATGTATAGGAATCGCAATGCTTCGCTATACGATGTGTATTCCTGATTTATCTGGAGTGACCCGCTATTTGCTCACGCACTATACTTTACAGACACAGATTGTTTTAAGCCTGATTGCTGTTTTGTATGTACTTGCTGCAATGATTCGCCTGGCCTATTTTAACGTGATGGAAGAAGAAGACCGGAACAGAGATGAGACAGGAGCCAAAATTTATACAGGCTTACCAGTAACGTCTGCAGCATTAATTTTTCCAGCAGTACTGCTTATACATATGCTTATTCGTGCAGACCTGACATTTTTGTATTTTGGAGTTATGTTGATTACAGGCGGCCTGTTTATTTCAAAAATACAGATTAAAAAGCCGCAGAATAAGGGAATCGCTACTATGATTTTCTTTGGTGCGGTAGAGTGCGTTGTTTTGATTTTTGCGTTGAAATTTTTGAAAAAGTAAAGTTTTCATATAAACATTTAAACTTTGTAGTATTTTATGAGAATACTATGGAAATTTTTGTACATAAATTTTAAGAATTAAGAGATTACAGACAGGAGATTTACATATGACTATCCTAGAATTTTTATATAATACAGTTCCAGGAAGATTTCTTTTAAAACCGTTAACCGGCCCACGGCTTTCTCGTATCTGTGGGCATTTTTTAGATTCTGAATTGTCGTCATTTCTCATTCAACCATTTGTAAAGCAAAATGCAATCCAATTATCAGATTATGAAACAACAGATATAAAAAGTTTTAATGATTTTTTCTCAAGGAAAATAAAACAGGGCAAGCGTCCGATAGATATGGAGGAAAATCATTTAATCGCACCATGTGACGGTCTATTATCTGTCTGGAAAATAAAAGAGAATACCGTTTTTCCTGTAAAGCAGAGCCATTATACAATTTCCTCTCTGTTGCACAGCAAAAAGCTGGCACAGCGTTATCATGGGGGATACTGCCTTGTATACCGTTTGTGTGTAAATCACTATCATAGATATTGTTATGTGGATTCCGGGCAAAAGAGTAGAAACTTTTTTATTCCAGGACGTTTACATACGGTAAGACCCGTTGCCCTCCGGGAAGTTCCTGTATTTACTGAGAATAGCAGAGAATATACATTAATTCGGACAGAAAAGTTTGGCACAGTAGTACAGATGGAAGTTGGCGCAATGCTTGTTGGGCGGATTGTCAATCATGAAGAAAAAGGAAGTACCATAAGAGGAAAGGAAAAAGGATATTTTCAATATGGAGGTTCTACAATTATCGTACTGATTGAGCCAGAACAAGTTCAGATACGCGAGGACATTTTACAAAGTTCTGCACTGACAAAAGAAGTGCCCGTCAAGATGGGGGAGGTCATTGGTCATGCACTCGAACATAAAAGAACGATTCAATAATTTACTGCCAAAGTATGCAATCCTGCCGATTATCGCAGCTTTACTCATAAATAACTGTATCTACATAGGTGCAGCACAACTTCGAAACCACTTATCTTTTTACTCACTGGCAATCTCGCTAGATGAAAAGATTCCACTGTTGACACCATTTGTCATATTTTATGTACTGGCATATGTCCAGTGGGCATTGAATTACATATTAATTGGCAGAGACAGCAAAAAACTGTGCTATCAGTTTGTACTTGGAGATATTCTTTCCAAAGTCATCTGTCTATTCTTCTTTATATTGTTTCCAACCACATTAACCCGGCCGGAAATTACAGGAACAGATATATTCAGTCAGCTTGTTCGCTTTATTTACTCTGTAGATGCTCCCGTCAACCTATTTCCGTCTATTCACTGTTTAGAGAGCTGGTGCTGCATACGTGCCGCCTACAAAATGAATTTCAAAACAGAAAAGAGAACCAACTATTATCGAGTGGCAACGATTCTTATGTCACTGGGGATATTTGCATCGACATTATTTATAAAACAACATGTAATTGCAGATGTATTTGGGGGAATTGCAGCTTTCGAAATTGGAATGATTTTGGCAAAAATTCTGATTTGTGAGGCTGCAAGGCAGACGAACTCCAGAAGCTAAATAAAGCATATTTGTGACTTTAGTCGCGGCGGTTTGAATACTCGCTTATACACGCTCGTATCCAAATCTTGCTCCGAGGCCACAAATATGCTTTATTTAGCTTCTGGAGTTCTGCTTGTTGGCAGCTCGAAAAATCAGTTGGGGGATTTGAGAAAGAAGACAGGAGATATAGAATATTCGGGGAATAAAATCCTGTTGGATTGACACATAAACTATTGTTATAATGGCATATCAGAATACCAACTCCCCGTAAGGTCACAACTGTCTGAAGCCTCCCTCAAATCTTTCTCAAAATAAATCCTGAATTTGCATGGGCAGCCAACAAACAGCTTCCAAAGAGAGCCGATACCCTATATTTGTGGCCTCGGAGCAAAGGTTGGATGCAAGCGGTTAAGCGAACATTCAACCTGCAGCGACTAAAGTCACAAATATAGGGTATCGGCTCTCTTTGGAAGCGTCTATTTTGCCTGCGGCAAATCAGGATTTACAAATCTATCCGTTCAATTGTTTGTTCTTCTATACTATGTCGTTTTGTATATCCAGTAAGAATAAGCGTTAAAGCTCCGTCGCCCGTTACATTGCAGGCTGTTCCAAAACTATCCTGTAATGCAAAGATAGTAAGCATTAATGCAGTTCCGGAATCTCCGAATCCAAGAACTCCTGTGATAAGTCCTAAGGATGCCATAACTGTTCCGCCAGGTACGCCAGGTGCTCCAATAGCAAATACTCCAAGGAGTACACAGAAAAGAATCATTGTTCCAGGTGTTGGTACTGTGCCATAAAGAATTTTAGAAACTGTCATGCAGAAGAATACTTCTGTAAGAACGGAACCGCACAGATGAATATTTGCAAACAGCGGGATACCGAACTGTACCATATCTTTTCTGAGTGGTTTACATTTCTCAGCACACTGCAGGGCAACAGCAAGAGTAGCAGCAGAAGACATAGTTCCTACTGCAGTCAGATAAGCAGGCCCATAATTTTTTATAATATCTAATGGATTCTCACCTGAATAAACTCCGGCAAGTACATAAAGCAAAGTCATCCAGATGAAATGACCAACTAAAACAATAACAATAACTTTAAGGAAAACAGGAAGCTGTTTTGTAATAGTTCCTTCATATGCAAGTGAGCAGAATGTCAGACCGATAAAAAATGGAAGAATCGGAATGATGATTCTCGAAACGATAGCAAGAACAACTTTCTGAAATTCATCTAAAAAAGCTGCAATCAAATCTGCTTTCGTCCATGCTGCAGCCAGTCCAAGTAAAATAGATAAAACAAGTGCACTCATAACCGGCATAATCTGTGGAATGGAAAGTTCAAATACAACATCGGGAAGCGTTTTCAGTTTATCTGCTGCCGAACTGATAGAAAGATGTGGAATCAGTGCATATCCGGAAACTGTAGAAAATAGTGCAGCACCTAATGAGGAAACGTAAGCAATAACAATAGCAACACCAAGCATACGTGAAGCATGGCTGCCAAGCTTTGTGATAGAAGGTGCGATAAATCCGATGATAATTAAAGGAACACAGAAATTAATCAACTGTCCTAAAATATACTTTGCAGTTACAACCACATTTAAAATGGCCCTTGTCGCAGCATTGCCATCGGCATAATTAAGCACAAGCCCAATACAGATACCTAGAAAAACACCCATTAAGAGTTTGAAAGGCAAGCTGGTAAAAAAATTATTCTTGTTCATACAAAAAATCTCCTCTAGTTTTCTCTCCATTATACTATATTGCAAAAAATATAACAATGGAAGATTTTACTATTTAATTCATTAAGAGACAGACACCCGGGAAGAGAGAAGATATCCTATATTTGTGACTTTAGTTGCGGCGGTTTAAATGCTCGCTTTATGCGCTCGCATCTAAACCTTGCTCCGAGGCC
>ERZ506753.688-NODE-688-length-26744-cov-6.869272_pt1 | contig 26744 bp, 25 predicted proteins | sample MGYA00513044_ERZ506753 | MGnify/ENA metagenome assembly ERZ506753 | reverse complement strand
GTGATCACCTCCCGCTGAAGCTTATTCCGGGCCCGACCCCGCAGTTCCGCTGCTGTATCTACAAAGAGCGTGAGATCATCCGCCAGAGAATCCGCCTCGCAGAAGGCAAAGCTCCAGGACCGGAAGATGATGGCAATATCATCCAGGTTATTTCTTCTGCCTGCGAAGACTGTCCGATCTCCAGCTACACAGTAACAGAGAACTGTCAGAACTGTCTTGGAAAGGCATGTATCAATGCCTGTAAGTTTGGTGCAATTGAACCGGGACATTACCGTTCCCACATTGACGCATCCAAATGTAAAGAATGTGGTCAGTGCGCCAAAGCCTGTCCGTACAATGCCATTGCACATTTAAAACGTCCGTGTAAATTCAGTTGTCCGGTCGATGCGATCACCTACGACGAGCATGGCATTTCCATAATCGACAAAAACAAATGTATACGCTGCGGTAAATGTATCCACAGCTGTCCATTCGGTGCAATTGCTTCCAAAACATTTATTGTTCCGGTAATCAATGCTTTAAGAGAAGGCAAACACATCTACGCAATGGCTGCTCCTGCCACAGAAGGTCAGTTTGGTGCTGACATTACCATGGAAAGCTGGCGCAAAGCAATGAAAGAGCTCGGATTCGTAGATTTCTACGATGTAGGACTCGGTGGAGATATGACTGCTGCTTACGAAGCTGAAGAATGGGCTGAAGCTTACAAAGAAGGACAGAAAAAAGTAACCTCCTGCTGCCCTGCATTTGTAAATATGGTTCGCCTGCATTACCCACAGCTTGCTGACAATATCTCAACAACTGTTTCTCCGATGTGTGCAATTTCCCGTATGATCAAAGCACAGGATCCGGAAGCGATCACTGTATTTATCGGACCTTGCCTTGCTAAGAAATCCGAAGTTGTCGATCAGCAGATCGAAGGAAATGCAGATTATGTTCTTACATACAGCGAGATCCGTGCGATCATGAAAGCAAAAGACGTTGAACTCGAGGCCTGTCCGAACGACAACCAGACCGCTTCTACCTTCGGAAAACGCTTTGCAAATTCCGGTGGTGTAACAGCAGCTGTTCTGGAAAGTCTGAAAGAATCTGACAACTGCATCGATGCGAAAGTCTGTCGTGCAAATGGTTCTCAGGAATGTAAGAAAGCCCTCCTTCTCATGAAGGTTGGACGTCTTCCGGAAGACTTCATCGAAGGCATGGCATGTGACGGCGGATGTGTCGGCGGTCCAAGTTCATTCAATGACCAGATGGCTTCCAAGAAGAACCGTGATGCCTTGATCTCTCAGGCTGACGATCGTGGAATTCTTGATAATCTGAAGAATTACGATATGGATAAGTTCTCTATGCATAGAGACTAAAATTATAAGGGCGTATGAAAAATGAGAAATCATTTTTCATACGCCCTTTTTAACAAAAATTCTTATTCAAATGCATCAAAAATCGTGCAGGCATCTATTTATTATCCCCTATACCACGGCAGCCTGTCCCGCAGCATCATCTTTTCCATCTGCTCCAGATTCTTATCAGAATGCTCAATCTCCCGCGAATACCGGTACACCAGCTCTACGATCTCTTCTGGTGTAAGCTCTCCTTCATTTTTTATCCACCGTGCTTTCCACAGCTCATAAATATGGAAAGTACTTATTACTGCCATCTGCACCTTCGCATAAATCCTTCCATCATAAACTGCGCCACAGAAATAAGTGAAAATGAAATACACCAGCAGCTGCTCTGCCTGGATCTGGATATTGCTCTCTTCCTTCGCCCACCTCTTAAAGTCAGACGAGATTCCTTTATACGCATCTGCTCCATGTGAATACAGAAGTTCTTCGCTCTCCATCAGAAGCATATCCCAGTCCTCACGTAGAAGTTCCAATCCATAAAGTTCCCGGAACATCTTATGCGCCATCTCCCATCTTTCCTGCACAGACGGCTTTTCTTCTTTCCAAAGTTTCCGTACAAACTTTCTGGCACTCTTTGTCTGATAACGTTCAATGACTTCCTCGCAGGAAAATAACTGTTCCCGGTTAAATCTGCCCTGCAGATCATGCGCCATTCCAAGAATCAGTCCCACTCTTATTTTTAATGAATGCTCCCGGTCCTGCAGAATCCCAAGCATTGCATCTCTCGCGTCTACAAGCATAGAATACAGAAACGGATCAAATTCCTCGTATTCCTCTTCTCCTTCTTTTTCATAAGTAAGAAAACGGACCGGCTCTTTCTTCTCCATCAAAATCCTTGCCACCTCCGGACAGGATACCGACAGGGTAATCTCCCGTACATCCTCAAACTCCTCGACATGTCTCGGATACAGGCGGCAGGTTTTACACAGACTTTTCTCTCCGAGATTCGCATATATCTCACACAGATTACAGTCATTTAAAAATGCACATCGCTTTTCTTTATCCTGCCTGAAAATGCCACAGATCCAGTCCACGGATTTCAACATCGTAAACCAGAATTTTCCTTTCACATGCTTATATTTATTCAGTGATTTTTTGTCAATTACAATCTTCCACCCTGCACAACAGGTATCTTCACATTTGTCTGCGATGCAGGTGAATTTTTTATAATAATCCGGAATTGTATATTGCATTTATTTTTCTACCCCAACCTTCTTACAGATATCCGCCAGACAGCATCTGTCACAGTGCGGCTTCGTCCTTGCCGTACAAACTTCTCTTCCGTGGTACACCAGTCTGTGACAGAAATCGCTTCCTTCCTCCGGCGGAACCAGCTTCCAGAGTTCCATCTCTACTTTCTTCGGATCCTTAATCCCGTCTACCAGTCCAATACGGTTCACCAGACGGATACAATGGGTATCCGTTACGATCGCAGGCTCACCAAATACATCTCCCATGATCAGGTTCGCGCTCTTTCTCCCAACACCTGGCAGCTTTAAGATCGCATTAAAATCCTTCGGAATCTTTCCGCCATACTCATCCCGAAGCATCTTCATACAGGCACTGATATCCCGTGCCTTACTTTTCCCAAGCCCACAAGGACGTACAATCTCTTCGATATTATTTACATCTGCTTCTGCAAGTGCCTCTACTGTCGGATATTTTGCAAATAAACCTTCTACGACTACATTTACCCTTGCATCCGTACACTGTGCCGCAAGACGCACACTGACCAGAAGTTTCCATGCCTGATCATAATCCAGAGTACAGTCTGCATCCGGATATTCTTTTCTCAAGCGTTCTATTACTTCCAATGTTCTCTGTTTCTTTGTCATCTTTTTTATCCTTCTTTATCTCATATTTTGTATAGTAAGATAATTCATCTGCTTCATTAGTTTAAGATCTTCTTTGTTAAATGCAAGAAGATTCATAAGCTTTTCTTTATTTACAATTTCTTTTTCCGAAATCACTGCTTTAAAGGTCACCGGAAGCATCGTATAATTAGAGAGACCGGACACCAGTGCCAGCTGCTGTCCCGGATTCACCAGATTATTTACACAGGAGATCATGATATGTTCTGATTTCAGAGCCTGGTTATGAAGCATATAGGTTCCGATAAATCCTTCCTTTTCATACTCACCAGTATAAAGTCCGCCACATTCCCCCGGTTCTTTGACCTCACTTACATCATTAAACAAATGCACTTTATATTTGTTATTCTTTCCTTCCACCGCCTGCTGTTCAATCAAACTTTTGACAATTACTTTTCCAATCCCGTCATAGCTGTACATGTACAATTTTTCAATTGTCTCCGCATAAGTACATTCTTCCTCTTCCTCAGCAATCTCATCTCCGATAATTGCAAGAGGTGACACCTTAAAAATCTTAGACAATTCAAGAAATGTCGAAATATCCAATGAAATATCCCCTTTTTCGTATTTAGAAACTGTCGACACACTCTTATGCAGTCTTACAGCAAGTTCTTTCAGCGTCATATTATATGCCATCCGGTATTTTCTAATATTACGCCCTACCTTCTCATCTACATTCATACCAATTTTCTTTCCTTTAAATCAATTTTTTTATGATATGTGCATAAATTTTAACGCATTTCCCCAATTTTCTAGTATGCACCATATTTTTTCTCTTTTTTCAATAATAACACGTCTGATTTTTTCGTGTCAATAAAACGCACCTCTTTTGTCTTTTCTGATTTACCCGGATAAAATGATAGCATAAAAACACAAGCCACGGAGTCATCCGTATGACAAATATGTGGAAGGAGAATACAAATGAAAGTAGAAAAAAGGTTACTCAAATACATCGCAATCAAAACACCATGCGATGAAAACAGCGATACAGTTCCAACCTCTCAGTGTCAGTTTGATCTTGCAAGAATCCTTGCTGATGAACTGAAAAAACTCGGACTTGACAAGGTTGTTCTGGACGATAAATGCTTCGTTTATGGAATCCTTGCAGCAACACCAGGATATGAAAATAAGAAAAAGCTTGGACTTATCGCACATATGGATACTGTACCAGAATTTTGCGAGGCAGAAATCCATCCGGTCTGTACACCAGATTATGACGGATGTGATCTCGTTCTCGGAGACAGTGGACGGGTTCTTACAACCAAAGATTTCCCGCATCTGAAAGGATTAAAGGGACGTACACTCATCACTTCCGATGGAAATACCATCCTCGGAGTTGACGACAAAGCCGGTATTGCTGAGATCATGCAGCTTCTTGAGATCCTGATCACAGAAAAGATTCCGCACGGACAGATCAGTGTCGCATTTACACCGGACGAAGAATGTGGCAGCGGCGCTGCACATTTTGATTTTGATACTTTTGACGCGGAGGTTGCCTATACGCTGGACGGGGACGGCGAAGGCGAGATCCAGTATCAGAACTTCAATGCATGCGAAGCAAAATTTGAGATCAATGGCAAAAATGTACATCCGGGTTCTGCAAAAGATGTGATGATCAATGCCGTTCTCATTGCCGCAGATATCAACAATATGCTCCCAAGATTCGAGATTCCGCGTCATACCGAACAGTATGAAGGATTCTACCATCTTCTGAGCATACACGGAGATGAAGGACATGCCGTATCCGAATACATCATCCGCGACCACGACAGCGCAAGCTTTGAAGCCCGCTGCAATACGCTCCGCCATATCGAAAAGATCTTAAATGAGCTCTGGGGCGAGGGTACAGTCACACTGACACTTACCGATGAATACCAGAACATGGAATGTATCATCAAAGATCACATGTATCTGATTGATTATGCTAGAGAGGCCTGTGCGAAAGCAAATGTTCCGGAGGATATTTCTCCAATCCGCGGAGGTACAGACGGCTGCAAGCTTTCCTTTAAAGGTCTTCCTTGCCCGAACCTTGGAACAGGCGGACACGGATATCACGGACCACTGGAACACGTCACCATCGAAGGTATGGAAGCAGCTGTCCGTGTCATTGTAGAACTTGTAAAAATCTTTGCAAATGAGTAAATACCAAATAGGAAACGGAGATACTGATTATGAAAAAGAAAAAAATATCTTTCCCTTCTGCGCTCACTGTATTATTTATCGTCCTTATTTTCGCTGCAATTTTAACTGCAGTGGTACCGGCAGGGCTTTATTCCAAATTAACGTACAACGCAGACCATGATGTATTTGAAATCACAACACCGGAAGGTGAAGTAACAGAAATGACTCCTACCCAGGAATCCCTGGACGAGCTGGGTGTTACCGGAAACTTAAATAAATTCCTTGATGGAAGTATCAGCAAACCGATCGCTGTTCCTGGAACCTACGAGAGAGTCGATCAGGAACCGCAGGGCGTATTTAAAATCCTCCTTGCAGCAATCAGTGGTGTTTACGATACCATTGATATCATCCTTTTTGTATTTATCCTCGGCGGATGTATCGGTGTCCTGAATTATATGGGTGCATTCAATGCGGCAATCGCGGCACTTTCCAAAGTCACCAAGGGCAAAGAATATATCCTGATCATCCTGATCACGATTATTATCGCAGCCGGTGGAACTACCTTCGGTCTTGCAGAAGAAACCATTGCACTTTACCCGATCCTTGTACCGGTATTCCTTGCAGCCGGATATGATGTTATGGTTTGTATCGCTGCAATTTACATGGGATCTTCTATCGGAACCATGTTCCCGACCATCAACCCGTTCTCTGTCGGAAACGCATCCAATGCAGCCGGAATCAGCCTTGCTGACGGTATGGGAATCCGTGGTGTTGCTCTGGTACTCGGCACTCTGATCACTTTGATCTACATCCTTCGCTATGCAAAGAAGGTAAAAGAAGATCCTACAAAATCAATCTGTTACGACCAGTATGAACATCATATGCAGAAATTCGGTCATCAGGGCGAGGTTCCTGAATTTACCGGAAAAATGAAGCTTTCCCTCCTCGTATTCGGCGTATCCTTCGGTGTGCTTGTATGGGGACTTGTAGCTCAGGGCTGGTGGTTCGACAACATGACTGCCCTCTTCCTTGCCTGCGCGATCCTGCTTGCATTTACTTCAGGAATCGACGAAAAGAACTTTATGGATCAGTTTATCGGCGGTGCCGCTGACCTGATGGGCGTAGCTCTGGTAGTTGGTGTGGCACGTGGTATCAACATCATTCTGGAAGACGGTATGATTTCTGACACCATCCTGGAATTCTTCTCAGGTGCGATCAGTGGAATGAATCCGATCGTATTCATCATCTTGATGATGCTTGTATTTATCGTACTCGGATTCTTTATTTCCTCTTCCTCAGGGCTTGCAGTTCTGTCCATTCCGATCATGGCTCCGCTTGCCGACACTGTAGGTGTTTCAAGATCAGCAATCGTATCTGCTTATGCATACGGTCTTGGTCTGATTTCTTTCATCACACCAACCGGTCTGATCCTTGCATCCCTTGCGATGGTGGATGTTACTTATGATAAATGGCTGAAATTCATCATGCCGCTGATGGGTATGACTACCGTCTTCAGTGCGATCATGCTGATCATTCAGTTATATGTATAAGCTTCTTGCATAAGGAGGTAAACTCTTATGGATTTTGAAAAACAAATACAGACAGACCGTGAAAGTCTGATCCAGGATATTATGAAACTGGTGTCCATAGACAGCGTGGAAGCCACACCGGATGCAGGAATGCCTTTCGGTGCAGGCGCTGCCAAAGCACTTGACTGCTTTCTCGAAACGGCAGAATCCATTGGTCTTAAAACAGAAAATTTTGATCACTATGCCGGACACGCAGATTATGGGGATCAGGAAGAAACTCTCGGAATCCTCGGTCATGTGGACGTGGTTCCATGCAGTGGCAGCTGGGTATGTGATCCGTTTAAACCGGAAATCATTGACGGAAAGCTGTATGGTCGTGGCGTACTTGATGATAAAGGTCCTCTTCTTGCCTGCCTCCATGCAGTCAAGATTTTAAAAGAAATGGGTGTGCCACTCAGCAAAAAAATCCGTTTTATTGTAGGTGCGAATGAAGAGACAGACTGGAAATGCATGGACTATTATTTCAACAAGAAAAAGATCCCTGCTCCACAGATGTCCTTCACACCGGATGCAGTATTCCCACTTATTTACGCTGAAAAAGGCGTCTTTCAGTATCAGCTTGTAACCGATGTCTCAGAGGATATCACTTTATCCGGTGGAAATGCATTTAACGCAGTCGCAGACCATGCTTCCGTCCTGCTTCCTCTCGAACTGGAAACCGTGATCCGCAAGAGCCTGCTCTCCTGGGAGACACAGACCAGATGCCATTTCACAGTAGAAAATGCAGGTGCATCCCTCCGGCTGACCGCAGAAGGTTTTGCCGCACACGCAGCACATCCTTCTACCGGAATCAATGCGATCAGCGGACTGATGTCAACTTTATCTGAGCTTTCTCCGGAAAATGAGTTGGCAAGGATTGCCACATTTTACATGGAGCACATTGGTTTTGACCTGACCGGAAAGGGACTTGGAATCGATCTTACAGATGAGATCTCCGGCAGATTAAGTTTCAATGTCGGAAAGGTTGAAGTATGCGATCATAAGGTGATTTTCTCCATCGACAACCGTGTACCGGTTACTTACCAGTGCGCCCAGGTTCAGGAGCTCATTCAGAAACAGCTTATCGGTTCCGGATTCCGTTTTGAGAACCCATATGCAACTGAATCCATCCACGTACCTGAGGATTCTTTCCTGGTTCAGACTCTGATGGAATCCTACCGCAATGTCACCGGTGATATGTCCGCAAAACCTCTGGTAGACGGTGCCTGCTCTTACGCAAGAGCACTGGATAACTGTGTCGCTTTCGGCGCACTCCTCCCAGACCAGCCTGATCTGATGCATCAGACAAATGAATGTCTGGAGCTGGATAAACTGGATCTCTGGATGAAGATTTATCTGGATGCAATCTACCGGCTTGCAAAATAAACAATAACGTATAACTAAGAGAGAATAACGTAATGCTTTTGTTATTTTTTACGTTATTCTCTCTTTTTTTGTTCATTTTTTGTTTATTATGTATATTTCCTATCCATTTCACATACAAATTCGATGACATCCCAGAACATTTATGGTATAATTTAGAAAATCTAATTACTTATTTGTTAACGCACAATATGAGGGGGATTTTACATGAAAAAATTATCACGTCATGAACTGATGCAATACGGAACGGCTATCATTTCGTTCCTTATTGTAATGACGTTCACACTTCTGATTTTTTTCTGGTTTGTACAACAGAGCGTTGATAAAAGTGTACAGAATGTTCTTCAAAAAAACACACTGCAGCAAAAGGATCACCTGGAACTGGTCCTGGAAAAAGAATATGAATTTCTGGAGAGTCCTGCTGCATACTTCGGAACAACTTCCGATCTGTTCAGCAACGATAATCTTCAGCTTCTTGCTGAACTGGCTTCTTCCAGCTCCTATCATCGGCTTATGCTTTTTTCTACAGACGGTATCGGGCGCTCCAGCGATGGAAAGAAGACCGATGCAAGTTCACGGAACTATTTTCAAAAGACATTGGAAGGCAGACGCGTCATTAGTTCTCCTCTGTCAAGCAGCGTAGACAACGAAACCCTTGTTGTCCTCACAGTTCCTGTTTATGACAAAGATCAGAATATTATCGGTGTCTTTGGAGGCTCCATCGATGTTACGGAACTGACTACCATGCTCTTTGAGGATCTGTATTCCGGTTCCGGCTACTCATTTATCACAGACTCGGATGGCAACATCATTTCCATTGAATCTACACACAACGAAATCCGAGAGAACTTTTTTACTTCTTCCTCTGACTGGGTATTTCAGACCTCGGAAGATGGTGCTACCCTTCAGGAAGATTTTAAGCAAGGACACGCAAACTGCCGCAAGATTACAGCAGATTTATCACATGCACGCTATATTTCCTACCAGCCACTAAAGTACAACGACTGGATGCTCTGCTATATCGTTCCTGCTGTCGAAGCCCGTCAGCACTTTGCTTTTATCAACAACTTTGAAATCATTCTGTTCGCCTTTTTTATCTGCATTGTGCTGCTTCTGATCTTCGCACTCTGGAAGATCAACCAGAAGAATCAGACTTCGCTTCTTCGCCAGGCGCATACAGATGCTCTGACCGGACTTCTGAACAAAGTTTATGCAGAACACACGATTTCCGAATGGCTGCGCGAAAAAGATTTTGAAGATTTACAGGCTTTAATGATGATCGATATGGATTATTTCAAGCAGATCAATGATACTTATGGACATGCAACCGGTGACCAGGTACTGAAAATATTTGCCGGATTTCTGAAAGAACAGTTCCGGACAACCGATATCATCGGTCGTGTCGGTGGTGACGAATTTATGATCCTGATGAAAAATGTACGTCTGGATTACAGTATCCATCTGCATTTGCAAAAGCTCTATACAAATCTTCAAAATATAGATATCCCGGAACTAAATGGCCGGAAACTTTCCTGCAGTATCGGCTGTGCTGTTGCTCCAACGGATGCTGAATCTTTCAGCCAGTTATACCGCCTTGCTGATCATGCTCTATATACAGCTAAGCAAAACGGACGTGGACGTTTTGTTATTTACCACGATATCAAGAGCCAGCAGGAAACCGTTTTATCCTGATCAACGTCAGGAATTCTGGTACAGGTCAATATTCCTGTCATTTAATCTCAAAATTCCCGCCGGGCAGATCCTGTACCTGTCCGGCGGGAATTTCATTCTTCTTTATATCTCAGATATGCCCGGCACATCCAGTCATTTTTAATCATCGTAAGTATCCAGGAAATTGTGTCTTACACCTTTTGCCTTGTAACCGACAACCGTATCCAGATTGACATTTTCCACACTCTTGAAAATATTGCCCTCCACAAACGGGTTCGTCTTCTTAAGCTCTGCAATCAGCTTTTTGATTTCCATACGCTTTGACTGATTTTCTTCATTGTTGCAGGTTGTACAGGTATCGGTAAACTTACATGCACACTGGATAAAATGCAGATCATTGTAATCTCTCCATGCCTTTATGTCATCCTCACGGATCAGATACATCGGGCGGATCAGTTCCATCCCTTCAAAATTTGTACTGTGAAGCTTCGGCATCATAGTCTGCACCTGTGCACTGTAGAGCATTCCCATCAGGATCGTCTCGATCACATCATCATAATGATGTCCCAGTGCGATTTTGTTGCAGCCCATCTGCTGTGCAAAATTATAAAGATATCCACGTCTCATCCTTGCACAGATATAACACGGTGATTTTTCAATCTCAAATACCGATTCAAAAATATTGGATTCAAAGATCTGGATCGGAATCTTCATCTTCCTTGCATTTTCTTCAATGACCTTCCGGTTCTCCGGACTGTATCCCGGATCCATCACCAGGAACTTTACTTCAAAGTTAAATTTGTTGTGACGCTTTAATTCCTGGAAAAGCTTTGCCATCAGCATTGAATCTTTTCCACCGGAAATACATACTGCGATCCGGTCACCTTCTTTGACCAGTTCATATTCTCTGACAGCTTTTGTAAATTTGGACCAGATCTTCTTTTTGAACTTCTTGCGGATACTAAGCTCCACATGTTCACAGACATCATCTGCTTCCTTTTTCTTCATATCTGCCATCAGCCATCCAACATAACCGCCCTTCAGGCTGTATGCTTCATATCCCTGCTCCTGCAGTTCTTCTGCGATATCCCTGCTGATCTGTCCTCTGCTGCAGCAGATAATGATCTTCTTTTCCTTATCTTCCGGCGGATTCTCCATCAGTACATCTGCTGAGCTTGCCGTCGAATTCGGCAGGATTCCATGGGCGCGCTCAATCTCGCCACGGATATCAAAAAGCTCGTAGGACTCTGCAGGAAGCGCTTCCATTTCCTCGATCGTAATATCTATACTCATTGATTTTCTCCTTGTAAAAAGAATGTCCCCTGACACATAATCCTCTTTATTGAACAGAAAGTTCCATCTGGATTGTTGTCAAATAAAAAATGCGCATGTATCGGTACATATCATAGCATAATCTCTGCATCTGGTCAAAGGGAGATCCATCCGAAAATACTGGATTTCCGCTTATTTCCGCTTATCGCACAGCATTTTCAACACTTCTGACTGCCGCAATTCCTTTCGGAAATGTAGCTGCACATGATCGGAATGGATTTCAGAAAAGCATTTTTTCTGATCTGTGCCTTTGTCATAGTGTTTTCTCCTTAAAATTTTCTGTGCACATCGAAAAAGACGAAGGTTTCGAAAAACCTCCGTCCAAAATTCCTGTGTGTATAATATTTATTTGCCCTGAACCGCTGCAAATCCACCTTCAAGATCTGCGATGATATCATCGATATGTTCTGTACCGATAGAAAGACGGATTGTGTTCGGTTTGATTCCCTGATCAAGCAGTTCTTCTTCTGTCAGCTGAGAATGTGTTGTTGTTGCCGGATGGATAACAAGGCTCTTAACATCCGCAACATTTGCAAGCAGCGAAAAGATCTTCAGGTTGTCGATGAACTTGTGAGCTTCTTCCTGTCCGCCTTTGATCTCGAATGTGAAGATAGATGCTCCACCATTCGGGAAATATTTTTCATAAAGTGCATGATCCGGATGATTCGGCAGTGACGGATGGTTCACATGCTCTACCATTGGATGATTAGAGAGGTATTCTACTACTTTCTTTGTATTTTCTACATGACAGTCAATTCTAAGTGACAGTGTCTCTGTTCCCTGCAGAAGAAGGAATGCGTTAAATGGAGAAATTGTTGCTCCCATATCACGAAGAAGGATTGCACGGATGTAAGTTACAAATGCTGCCGGACCTGCTGCATCTACGAAAGATACTCCGTGGTAGCTTGGGTTTGCATCTGCGATTGCCGGGTATTTTCCACTTGCTTTCCAGTCAAATTTACCGGAATCTACGATGATTCCACCAAGAGTTGTTCCGTGTCCACCGATGAATTTGGTAGCAGAATGTACAACGATGTCTGCTCCGTGTTCGATCGGACGGATCAAATACGGTGTTCCGAATGTGTTGTCGATTACAAGCGGAAGTCCATGCTTGTGTGCAATTTCAGCGATCGCATCGATATCCGGGATATCACTGTTCGGATTACCAAGAGTTTCAAGATAGATAGCTCTTGTGTTATCCTGAATTGCATCTTCTACCTCTTTCAGGTTATGTGCATCTACAAATGTAGTTGTGATTCCGTAATGTGTCAGTGTGTGTTCAAGAAGGTTGAAGCTTCCACCGTAGATTGTCTTCTGCGCTACGATATGTCCGCCATCTGCTGCAAGTGCTTCGATGGTATATGTAATTGCAGCTGCTCCGGATGCTGTTGCAAGAGCTGCCACACCACCTTCAAGTGCTGCGATTCTCTTTTCAAATACGTCCTGTGTAGAGTTTGTCAGACGTCCGTAAATGTTACCTGCATCTGCAAGTCCGAATCTTGCTGCTGCATGTGCAGAGTTCTTAAATACATAAGATGTTGTCTGGTAAATCGGTACTGCTCTGGCATCAGATGCCGGATCTGGTTCTTCCTGTCCTACGTGAAGCTGAAGTGTTTCAAATTTATAATCGCTCATATTTTTCTACCTCTCTTTTCTACTGTCTGATGTATCGTGATCTCTATAGTGATCTTTCAAATTTGATAGTTGCATTATATCTACTTTTACCTACTTTGTCAATAGGTTAATAGGGAATTATTTTAAAAACATTTAATTTCAATATGTTTTATCTGTTTTTCATCTATCAATATAAAAAAGACGCTTTTGGCGTCTTTTCTGTATAATAACATCCACTACTGTTCATCGGTGATCAGCCCGGCGATCAGTTCTGCTCCTGTCACAAGATCTTTGATTGTCGTATATTCATTTACCGAATGTGCCTGGTACATTCCATTTGACAACACCAGTCCAGGAATCCCGTTCTTCGCAAAGCTGTTGTTATCACTTCCGCCAAATGTCTCTACAAGATTTCCTGCAAGTCCCAGCTCTTTGCTTACTCTTTCAAACCGTTTTACCGGCACACTGTCTTTTACTGTCTCATAAGCGATCAGATGAACTTCGCAGGTAAGTTCTGATTCAGCTCCGTGTTTTTCAGCCACCTTTTTGAAGGTATTTTCCACTTCTTCTACACAACGAGTCGCTTTTTCATGAGAATAGCTCCGGATTTCTCCCTTTACGATACATTTTTCCGGAACAATGTTCGTTCCGCTCCCACCTTCGATCAATCCGATATTGCAGGTTGTCTCTTCATCCACATGTCCCTGACTGATCTGCGTGATCGCTTCGGATGCAATAGCGATCGCATGAATGCCGTGCTCCGGATCAAATCCGGCGTGGGATGCCTTCCCGGTTACTACCACCTGATAAGAAATCAGAGACGGTGCTTTATATGCCGCGCTTCCAACCGGTCCGCTGATATCCAGTACATAGGCTTCTTTTGCACGAACCTTTGAAAAATCAAATACGCTGCTGCCCTTGATATAAAGCTCTTCTGCAATTGCAAAAAGAATCTCGATATCCCGGTGTGGTACTCCCGCTTCTTTTACACTGCGGATTCCTTCCAGAATCTCCACAAGTCCTGCCACATCATCAGCTCCAAGAACTGCTTTTCCTGCGGAACGGATCACACCGTCTTCTCCGATGATCCCTTTCTTACCTTTGGACGGCTCAACCGTATCCATATGGCCGGACAAAAGGACCGGATCTCCCGGAAGATCTCCCGGAAGATATGCATATAAGTTTCCGGCATTTCCTCCGAAATGTTCTCCGGCATTGTCTTCCTCTACTTCAAAACCAAGTTCTTTTAATTTCACGATCAGCCGGTCTGCCATCTGACGCTCCCCAAAGCTTGGTGCATCGATCGCAGTCAGTTCCTGAAATTCATCGACTGCCCGCTGTTCATTTACCTTTATTTTACTCATTTCTGCCACTTCCTTATCTGCACGGTCATTTTCCATCTGCCGGCTATCTGTCCGGTAATACACCTTCGGTCACAGATATCTTCCGCTTTATACACAGTTCTATTTGATTTACTTTAATACAGCTTCCAGATCTGCGATCAGATCCTCTGCTCCCTCAATTCCAACAGACAATCTCAGAATCCTGTCTGTAATTCCGTTCCGGTCAAGCTCTTCTCTGGAAAGATCCGCATGCGTCTGAGTGATTGGATAAGTGATCAGAGTCTCAGTTCCTCCGAGGCTTTCCGCGAACTGGATCAGTTTTACATTTTCCAGAATGTGATATGCTCTCTCTTTGGAATCTACTTCAAAGGTCAGGATCGAACCAAATCCTCTTGCCTGCTTTTTCATCAGTTCGTAGCCCGGATGTGATTCAAGTCCCGGATAAAGTACCCTTGTCACATACTCCTGCTTCTCCAGAAAATGTGCAATCTTCAGTGCATTTTCCTGTGCCCTGTCCATACGGACTCCAAGCGTCTTGATCCCTCTGAGGATCAGCCAGCTGTCCATCGGTGCAAGGGTTGCTCCTGTCGTCTTGATGATAAAACGAAGCTGTTCCTGAATGTCCTCGCGGTTTGTTATCAGAAAACCTGCAAGTGTGTCATTATGTCCACCCAGATATTTTGTCCCGCTATGCACAACAATGTCAGCACCAAGCTTCAGCGGATTCTGGAAATATGGTGATAAAAAGGTATTGTCCACGATCAGAAGAAGTTCATGTTTTTTTGCTTTCTTTGAAAGTTCTTCCAGATCGGATACACGCATCATCGGATTGGTCGGTGTCTCTGCATAAATTGCTTTTGTGTTATCCTGAATATAATCCTCTACATCCACACTGCTTAAATCCACGCTGGTAAATGTCAGTCCATTTTTCACATTGATGCTGTGGAACAGACGGACGCTTCCTCCATAAAGATCCTCATCAATGATGATGTGATCGCCCGGTTTGAAAATCTCCATCAGAGCTGTGATTGCTGCCATTCCTGTCGAAAATGCCAGTGCATCAATCCCTTCTTCCAGCGATGCTACAATCTTCTCAAGATGTTCTCTCGTCGGATTCTGTAATCTGGAATAGTCATAACCACTTCCTCCGCCTACTCTGTCTCTTGCAAATGTTGCAGACTGATAGATTGGATAACTGATCGCCCCATATATTTCATCCTTATTATCGTCAGCCAGATGCTGACATCGTGTATCAATTCCGTACTTCATTCTTGTCTATCTCTCCTGTTTCTATAAATCAATGTTGCTATTTACTGTACAATATCTTTCTGCCAAAATCCAGTTTTCTTTTCATAAATTTACGCAAGTTCTTTCTCCGTCATCACACATTCAAACTCTCCGGAGCCGCTTACCTGTGAAAAATCTGCGGTATAGCCGAGCTTTTCATAGAATCCAAGTGCCGCTTTTCTGGAATTGATATAGATTTTTGTCACACCTTTTTCGCGCATCCAGTTTTCCGCCTCAATGATCCCTGCCTGTCCGTAATGTCTTCCCCTATAGGATTCCAGTGTTGCCACGCGCTCAATTTTTCCGGTATGTTCATCCAGATAATGCAGCCTGCAGGTGGATACCGGATAAATTCCGTCCATCACCAGAATATATTCATCTTCCGGTGTGTCATCTGAAAATTCTCCCTCAAGCGGGATCTTAAATCCCAGGCACATTGCCTGTGTCCGCACATAGTGTACGCCGGCTCTCTGCCATTCATCTGTCACTCTGACTGCTTTCATCATTCATTCCCCGCTTTCTTTATTTTCCGGATAATTTTTCTCTTCCGTGTGGTGTCAGCCATAAGGATTCATCCGGTCCATTTGGCACGATCGCAAACTCATTGGACGGGCAGCAATCGATATGATAATGCTTCTTGATCGCCGCAAAATTCGTTGTATCGCCAAATCCCGGTGTCTGATACAAATCTCTTGCATATGCCCACAGATTCGGATAATCGCGGAGAAGCTTTTTATTCAAACGAAATACCGGATAATATGCACAGTCAAATCGTACCAGTGTCACATAAAGACGCACATCCGATTCAGTCAGTCTGTCACCAAATAAGTATCTCTGGTTTGCAAGCCTTTCTTCCAACCAGTCCAGACGGTTAAATACCATATTGTAAGCACGGTCATAAGCCTTCTGTTTTCTTGCAAATCCGGCTTTATAGACACCGTTATTTACCTCACGGAAAATGATATCATTCAGCTTATCGATCTCTTCTCTTAAATCTTCCGGATAAAGATCCGGTGCTCCCTCTTTGTGATAAGGCTTCCATGCCGTCTCAAAGTAAAGTGTCAGATTGAAATAATCATTATTTACCACCTTACCGGATGGGATATCTACAAGTGCCGGTACGGTAAATCGTCCGGTATAATCCGGATTTGCTGCAAGATATGCCTCACTGATATAGTGAATTCCAAGAACCGGATCCACATCTCCCTCGTCCAGTGTAAATGCCCAGTCACTTCTCGGCACATCCGGTCTCTTTGGATCTGCGGTTCAAAGACTGATCACATCCTCCAATCCCAGAAGTCTTCTTACAATCACACTACGGTGCGCCCACGGGCATACCGGCGCCCACAAAAGGCGATAACGTCCCGGCTCTACCGGAAGCTTTCCTTCTCCCTCACCAAACGGTGTCTCAAACTGATTCTTCTGGCGGTTGAAATTTCCTTCACTGTCTACTTCTTTATTTACCCATTCTGTCGATGTATTTTCTCTCATAATCCTTTCCCTTTCCTACGCTGTCTAATTCTGTTTTTCCTGCTCTTGTCTGATACTCATTGCTTTCGCTCCCTTCTTTTATCCTGTTGGAAAAAATCGACTGATCCCTCAGCCGATTTTGTTTTTCTCTTAAATTGAATAATCCGGTTCTTCCATCCGGTTGATCTTTGTAAAGAACTCTTTGACACGTTCGTTCTTTGGATTTCCAAACACTTCTCTCGGCGTTCCGTCTTCCAGGATCTTTCCTCCGTCCAGGAAGATCACTCTGGTTGCAACGTTTCGTACAAAGCTCATCTCATGAGACACCAGAAGCATTGTATATCCTTCATTTGCCGCTTTTTTGATCGTATCCAGAACTTCTCCGACAAGCTCCGGATCCAGTGCAGATGTCGGCTCATCCAGAAGCAAAAGCTTTGGCTCCATCGCAAGTGCTCTTGCGATTGCAACCCTCTGCTGCTGACCACCTGACATATGTCTCGGATAATGGTTTGCGTGATCCAGAAGACCTACATTTTTAAGCTGCTCTCTCGCAATCCTTTCTGCTTCCTCTTTTTTCATCTTCTTTACCACGATCAGCCCCTCCATTACATTCTGAAGCGCTGTCTTCTTTGAAAAAAGATTGAAATTCTGAAAAACCATGCCGGTCTTTTTCCGAAGCTCTGTCAAATCTTTTCCATGAATATGTGCAAGATCCTGTGTCTCACCGTCAATCGTTATGGTTCCGGTTTCCGGTTTTTCCAGTCTGTCCACACATCTTAAAAATGTGGATTTTCCTGTTCCAGAAGGTCCGATGATCGCTACGACATCTCCCTGATTGATGGTAAGGTCGATCCCATCAAGAACCTTATTATTTTTAAATGTTTTTGATATATTTTTGATTTCGATCATACCTTATTCCACCTCTGTATCTCTGATATCTAAAAGTGCCGGTGCATCTTCCGGTACCCGGAGCTTTTTCTCAAGATAGCTGATCACTCTCTCAAGTACGAAAGTAATTACCCAGTAAATAATTGCCAGTGAGATATACACTTCAAAGTAACGGTAATTTCTTCCCGCAAGAATCTTTCCTTCTGCGGTCATCTCCACTACGGAACAGACAAATGCAAGAGAAGTTCCTTTAATCAGTCCGATAAATGCATTTCCAAGGGATGGGAGTGCTACCACGATTGCCTCCGGAAGGATGATCCTTATCAATGCCTGGAAATAATTCATTCCTAAAGCGCTTGCTGCCTCAACCTGTCCTTTATCTACTGATTCAAGGGAGGCACGGATGATCTCTGCGTTAAATGCAGATTCATTGAGTGCCAGAGCAACGAATGCATATACGATTGGTGCGACTCCATTGACATTGTAGTTGGTTCCACATTTAAAGTTGATATATTTCAGGAGCATCGGAATACCGAAATAGGTCACATATAACTGAACCAGGATCGGCGTTCCGCGGATGACCGAGATATAGATACTTACCAGCTGTTTCAGTACCGGTACCTTTTTAATCTTCACAAGTGCAAGGAGCAGTCCCAGGATGAGACTGGCGATCATTGCTGTGACAGCCAGTTCCATTGTGACCGGAAGATATTTTAAAAGTAGCGGTATCTGTGTAAATACCAGTTTTCCATCAAATAATTTACCCATTAGTTAATCGTCTCCTCGAACTTATCATCCTCCGGTGCGGCATCCTGACCATACCATTTTTTACTGATCTCAGTCAGGGTTCCGTCTTCCTTCAGCTCCTTCAGCGCTTTGTCTACCTGTTCTCTTAAATCTTTCTGATCCTGTGGGAAAATATAATATGCATAAGAGTTTTCTGCAATCATTTTTGCTTCATCTTCCGGAATATCATTTTTCTGCACATCATAGTTAAATTCTTCCATGTAAGAGTTGTACATTGCCAGATCGATGATCGTAAAATCCTGCGATCCGTCTGCTACATGCTGTAAAAATACAGATGTATCTGCATCCGAGTAAGTAATATTGATCGCTTTATCCGGATTCTTTTCATTCCATGCTTCTACTGCATTGGATACGCTGATTCCTGTACCACCTTCAAAAGAAAGTCCTGCTGCATCTTCAAATGATTTGATCTCTTTTCCACCTTTCTTTGTTACGAATACATAGCTGATCTTGTCATATGGATAAGAGTAAAGATAACTTGCTCCACGGTCTTCGTTGTAAGAGAAGTTGTTGACTCCGATCTGATAATTTCCACTGTTCAGTCCGGAAAGTACAGATCCAAAATCAGTCACTTCGTATTCCAGTTCATAATCCGGAAGTTTATCAAAAACTGCATTCAGTACATCCACATCGTATCCTGCCGGCTTGTCATCATCGCCTACATAGACATATGGTTTTGCGTTTGCTCCGGTTGCTGCTTTGATTACTGTCTTTCCACTGTCTGAAGAGCTGTCCTTTGAAGCGCTTCCTGAAGAAGATCCGCATCCTGTAGCCAGGACTCCTGCTGCCAGTGTAACTGCTAAAATGCTTGCCAACTTTTTCATAATATTTTTCCTCGTCTTTCGTCTGTTATTTTTCTGCTTTAAATTTGTGTGCCGGATCTTTACTGAGTGATTCTCTTCCTGTCGGTGTCTTCCAGATAGTATCCCAGTCTGTTTCCTGCACCACGATATCATAGTATGTATTTTCCCAATACTCTTCATCTGCTTCATTCAGATCGACAGATGCCGCAAAATCCTTAAAATATGTGTTATGTCTGAATGCCGGGATCTGATACAGATCTCTTGCATATCCCCACAGATTCGGGTAATCTACCAGACGGTGTTTGCAAGGTCCGATATTTCTTGAATAAGACACATCCAGTCTTGCGATGGTTGTATAAAGACGGATATCACTGTCTGTCACATAATCTCCGAATAATAATCTCTTGTCTGCAAGTCTTTCCTCCATTGCATCAAGCCCTGCGAAAAATGTCTCATATCCATCGGCAAATGCCTGTAAGGATTCAGCGAACTGCGCTCGATAAACAGCGTTGTTTACATTTTCAAAGAGCCATTTGTTCAGCTTATCGATCTCCGGTCTTAATTCTTCCGGGTAAAGGTCCGGCGCTCCCTTTTTGTGGAACGGTCTGAACGCTGTTTCCAGATGATTTGTAAGCCAGTGGTAATCATTATTTACCACTTTCTTTGTCTTATAATCTACAAATGCCGGAACGGTTGTACGTCCTGTGTATTCTTCATCCGCATTGTAGTAAAGCTCACTTAAGAACTGTGCGCCCGTTTCCGGATTGATATGATCCGGGGAATTTACAAATTCCCATCCAAGATTCTCTTCCCGGTCTGTCCAGTCTACGATCTCAACTTTCACTGCATCCTCAAGTCCGAGAAGCTCTCTTGCGATCGCTGCCCGATTGGACCAGTTGCATCCTTTTGCCCAGAAAAGAATATATCTGTCTTTTTCTACTGGATTTTTCCCTTCTCCAAAACCTTCCGTGAAACGGTTTGGCTGACGATGGAAATTTCCATATTCATCAATTTCCTGTGCAGTTTCTCTCGGTCTTACTCTGATCTGTCTTCCATTTACATCTACATATTCAAAATCTGCCATAATTCGCTCCTCCTACTGTTCTTCTGCCTTAAATTTATTGCCCGGATCGCTGCTTAAATGTGCACGGTCATGCGGTGCACCCCAGTATGCATCAAAATTAATCTCATCCAGAAATCTTGCATTGAAAGATTCAAAAAATAATGCGCCGACCTTCTTGTTGTTTGGATTTGCGAAATCCTTAAAGTAGGTGTTATTTCTGAATGCCGGAATCTGATACAGGTCTCTTGCATATCCCCACAGATTCGGATAATCGATCAGGCGGTGTTTGGTATGTCCAAGCTGCCAGGTGTAACGAATATCCAGTCTCGCCAGCGTCACATACAGTCTCACATCACTGTCTGTCACATAATCTCCAAAGAGAAATCTCTGATTTTCCAGACGTTTTTCCAGAATATCCATTGCTGCATAAAAAGAATTATAGGCATCCCAGTAAGCTTCCTTTGATCTTGCAAAGGTTGCTTTATAAACTCCATTATTAATGTTATCAAAGAGCCATTCATTCATCTCATCGATATCTTTTCTGAGTTCTTCCGGATAAAGATCCGGTGCTCCTTTTTTGTGGAACGGTTTAAAATCTACTTCAAAATAATTGGTAAGCCAGGTGTAATCGTTATTTACAACTTTTCCTGTCTTTGTATCGATCAGAGCCGGTACCGTTGTTCTTCCTGTGTAATCATCATCTGCTTTGTAATAAGCTTCACTTAAGAACTGGATTCCAAGGACCGGATCGATATGATCTTTGTCGTATACGAATTCCCATCCAAGATTCTTCTCATGCTTTGCATGATCAACCATGTTGACACTGATTGCATCTTCCAGTCCAAGAAGTTCTCTTACGATCGAAGCTCTGTTAGACCAGTGGCAAAGCTTTGCCCATACCAGATGGTATCTGCCTTTTTCTACCGGATTTTTTCCTTCTCCAAATCCTTCTGTAAAATGATTTGGCTGGCGGACAAAATATCCATTCTCATCTATCTCCGATACAACTTCCTGCGGACGTACACGGATCTTTCTTCCATTTACTACTTCATAATCAAATTCTGCCATTATTTCTTCCTCCGTTCATATTTATCAGTACTGGTTATTTTGTATAACCTTTATTTCCTATCAATTTAGTTGGTATAATATCATCTATTACCTACTAAGTCAATAGGTTATTTTATTTTTTTGTTTTTTTCTTGAAACACATATAACCCTACGGTATAATAGGTAAAAAAGCACCAGGGTTCATAAACTCTCTGGTGCTGCTATTGTACATATAAAAAAATGGGGGAAAACTAATTATGATTTCTACAAAAGGACGTTACGCACTCCGCGTGATGATTGATCTCGCCCAGCATAAGGACGAAGAATATGTTCCGCTTAACGAGATCGCAATCCGCCAGGAAATTTCCGAAAAATACCTGGAAATTGTCCTGAAAATTCTTGTAAAGAAGAAACTCTTAAAAGGACGCCGTGGCAAAGGGGGCGGATACCAGCTTACCAGGGAACCTTCTGAATACACTATCGGCGAGATTCTTGAACTTGCGGAAGGCAATCTTGCTACAGTCGCCTGCCTGGTTCCAGGTGCCGAGGTCTGCAGCCGTGAAGAGCAGTGCATTACGCTTCCTTTGTGGAAGAAATTTGATGGAATGGTACATGATTTCTTCTACGAGATTACATTGGAAGATGTGTTAAACGGAAATATTTAAGGAGATTTTTTATGAATACTTCGAATTTTGAATGGCCAGTTGATAAAAAGCCACTGTATTCCCTGCTTTCGATCCGCCTCCGCGGTCTGATTGACGGAATCCCTCACCAGATCTCAAATCTGGCAAATGCATCGGCCCTTCTCGGTGATGCGCTTCTGAATATCAACTGGGTTGGTTTTTATCTGATGAGAGAAGGCAGGCTCGTCCTTGGTCCTTTCCAGGGCAAACCTGCCTGTATTGAAATTGAAATCGGTAAAGGTGTCTGCGGAACCGCTGTGGCAAACGATCAGGTTATGCTGGTAAAGGATGTCCACCAGTTCCCGGGACATATCGCCTGCGACAGTGCCTCTAATTCCGAGATCGTGATTCCGCTTCATAAAGGAAATGAAATCGTTGGCGTTCTGGATATCGACAGCCCTGTTCTCGCCCGTTTTGATGAAGAAGATCAGGAAGGGCTGGAACACTTTGTCAGAATCCTGGAATCTATTTTTGACTGATAAGCTGTTCTTCCAGATAGCTTACGATCACCTCAGCTGCATATCCATGTGACTTTTCCCCCGGATGCCGGAGAAAACCCACTTTTTCCTCCGGCGTATCCGGGAGTTCTAAAAATCCATAAATCTTTTCATAGCGTGATGGCACATTATGATCCGGATTATTATCACATCCTGACAAAACTCCCCATCCTCTCTGCGAAACAGCCCGGAATTCTACTATTTTCCACACTTGACATTTTCCTTTTCTGCTTATACATTATTACATTAGCAAAACTATTTTTATTTGGAGAGATTAAGATGAATGAATTATTAAAAAAGATCCGCCTAAAAGATGCTTCCGCATTTACACATAGTGGAAAATTCCACGCAGATGATGTATTTTCCTCTGCATTGTTATTATATTTAAATCCGGAAATTACAATCCTTCGTGGTAATAAAGTACCCGAAGACTTTGACGGCATCATATTCGACATTGGGCGCGGCAGATATGACCATCACCAGAAAGACAGCCGCATCCGTGAAAATGGCATCCCTTACGCGGCATTCGGCCTTCTCTGGGAAGAACTTGGTACCGAAATCCTGGGGGAAGAGCTTGCTGCTAAGTTTGACGAAGCTTTTGTCCAGCCACTGGATAATAATGATAATACCGGTGAAAAAAATGAACTGGCTTCACTGATTGGAAGCTTCAATCCTTCCTGGGACGAAGATGGCGGAACCGATGAAGCCTTTTTCCGTGCAGTCAGTGTTGCCGGAATGATCCTTGACAATAAATTTGCCCGTTACCTTGGAAATGAACGTGCTGACAAGCGGATCGAAGAAATTCTCGAAACACAAAATCCTGAAGCTGATTCCCGTATTCTGGTCCTTCCTGAATTCATTCCATGCCAGAAACGTCTTTCCGAAACAGATATCGCTTTCGTTATTTTTCCATCCAACCGCGGTGGTTACTGTATCCAGCCTCAGAAAAAAGAATATTCCCTGAATTATAAATGCAGTTTTCCATCTGAATGGCTCGGTCTGGAAAATGAAGAACTCCAGAAAGAAACCGGTCTTTCGAGTGCTTCTTTCTGTCACAAGGGCGGCTTTTTAATGACTACAGCTACTTTAGAAGATGCACGAAAAGCATGTCAGATCAGTCTGGATACCTTTACTGACGAGATTACCCTTGTAAATCTCAGTTCCGACACTTCTACAGACACACTTTTAATGAAACTGCCAGAACTCGCGCATGTAAAAATTATCCACAAACCTCTGCCTGATCTCCCTGCTTTAGATATCAATGGAATTTATGCTGAAATAGAAATGAAAAAAACAGAGTGGAAAAAATATATCAAAGATCTGGTAAAAGATCTGCTGAAAACGAAACCGGAAGCTGTCTATGTCGATGGAGATATGTTTTCTATTTACCCGGTCGTGCATCAGCTTCGCAAAAAGCATATCCCGGTTCTTACTTCTGTTACAAAAAACGGTGAAAAACTTATTATCCGTATCCCATCCGGTTCCTGATTTTTTATTATCAGGAATTTGATGATCTGAAAGTGTCAAAAAGAATGTGCCATAACACATTCTTTTTGACAAATGAGAGCTTAATTATCCCAGTATAATTTTCGCTTTTTATCATCCAGTCCATCCACAAACCTTCTTTTAAATACAAGGAATTCTTCCAGATCCATCAGGATATGGTACAGCATCGCACGGCTCTCAAATTCCTCTCTGGTCTTTGGAAGTGAATTGTTTCTGATAATCGCAAAAAGTTCATGTAGTTCATCCAACTGAGCTGTCGGAACTGTATGTTCCTTCACACATACCAGCATATCAAACACATAACTCGAAATGATCATTGCCTCATCTGGCATATGTCTGATTTTCTTCATCTCATAATGTAAGTTATGGATCACGTTGCACTGCTTCATACGCATTTCAAAATAATCGATATAGTATCCCGGATGTGAGTGAAACGTATTATCCTGATATTCATAGGCATCCTGGATAAAGCCCTGAACCTCTTTTTCCAACGCACAGATATCATCCCATACATTTCTCTGCATTTCCTTATTCGCCAGATATGCCGAGATCTCTCCAAGTATCATCTGCAGACGTTCTTCCGTATATCGCATATTTTCGACCAACGCCTTGCGCTGACTTCCATAATCATAAAACAAGTTCAGGACCAGTGCCATCGTAATTCCGATCAATACCAGCATAAATTCATTTGCAATAAAATCAACTTCAAAATCTCTGACTTCCAGAAAATGCATTCCGATCAGTGCATTTACAGAAATCGTCGCTCCCCATCCGATCATCTCTGAGATAATAACCACAAAAAAAACATAAATACCATATGCCATCCATTCTGATTCTACTGCCGAGAATATAATAAGCGCCATAAGTACTGAAATTATAAATGTTACAACCCTCGCTACCGATAATTTGACAGTTTTCCACTTTGTAGTCACCATCGTAAGAAGTGCAACACTCCCTGCCGCCAGTGAATACTTCAGTCCAAACAGATTGGCTATGTAAATCGCCAGACTGCTTCCTATCGCAATTTTTAGTGCCTGCATCCCAATCTTTTTACTTTTCATTGTTCCTCCTGAAATCTCATGCGTATATCCCCACAAATTCTGTACACTTGATTTTGTATCCATATTTATGATACCGAGAGCAGGATAACTATGTCAAATATTTTCTTACTTCTATCATATCTGCTCCACTCCAAAAATAATTTTGAATTGTATTTTCGATTTTTTCATTTTCCTGCAGCTTCTCCATTATTTTCCTGTGCTAAGCATCAGTTTCTTTGCAAACATCAATCCATCCTTCTGCATCTGCTGCATCATCCAGATCTTCCTGTTGTTTTTGCTGTTACTTTCCATGCATGACAAGTATTTTTTCAATAAGCTCTGGATTATCTTCGCCCTCAACCATACACATCTATGTCACGCTCATATTGCAAATATCCAAAACAACCCCTGTAATCATTATTATACCGATTAACAGACTAATAAACCACCTTTTTTTATCTTTACTCTCCTATAATAGTCTCATAAATTTAGACACTTTTTCGGACAGATTATAATGAATCTGATATACTAAAATCAGTATGGAAGAAAGAATTTTTGAATAATGCAGCCGTTGTATTCGACGATAAGCGTGAAGAAAATCTCAAAGAAAAACTCGCCGAAGAACGAAAAGAAAAAGCTGCATATACTCTGTATTGGGAGAGACAAAATCGGACATGATTTTAGAAGTTTTTTGAAATTATTTTTTGAAGTGCAAAAAGACATAAAAAAGATGCCAGGATTTCTCCTGACACCATAGTGACTGAACCAATATTCATGAGCTTTCATTTTATCATCTCCCTTTGTTTATTTAAATATGCAACTTTTGATGAAATATACAAACTTGAAGTTAGCGATTTCTTTTTCCGGTATTCTCTGTCCCACGGATTTCCTCATGATAGAAATAATCTACGATCACCGGATGCCCCTGCGGGACTCTGCCATAAGGCATTTCATTATCCACAAAGGCACAATCATACTTCTTAGCCATTTTCTCAGCTTTTACTTCAAGTGCTTCAAAGTAGCTGCGGTTATGCTTGTTATAGATCTCGTCGTAAAGTGGTACAAGATCAGGATATTTTCCGGCGATATAATCCATAATTGTCTTTTTGAAACCGCCTCGAAGATTGAGATTTTCGAGCCAGAACAGATCGCACTGATCCTTTACCCGCTCAAAGATTGCTTCAAAATCCGTGATACCGGGGAATACCGGGGATACGAAACAGACTGTACGGATACCTGCTTCATATACCTGCTTCATAGCAGCGATACGGCGCTCAATGCTCGAAGCAGAGTCCATATCGTTCTTGAAATTTTCATCTAGTGTGTTGATCGACCATGAAACGGTTA
>ERZ506753.652-NODE-652-length-27881-cov-4.707037_pt1 | contig 27881 bp, 18 predicted proteins | sample MGYA00513044_ERZ506753 | MGnify/ENA metagenome assembly ERZ506753 | reverse complement strand
GCTCTTCCGATCTCGTCCGCTCCTTCACCGCTAAGTACCATTTTGATTCCCATCGACTTGATGACACGTGCCAGCAGATACATCGGTGTAGAGGCACGTACGGTAGTCACATCGTAAGTCTCGATAAAATAGATTACATCACGTAGTGCATCGAGCCCTTCTTGAATGGTATAGTTTATTTCGTGATGGACGGTTCCGATATATTCGGCTACCTCACGAGCCTTACTGAGATCGGGAGCACCTTTCAAGCCAATGGCGAAAGAGTGTAGCTGTGGCCACCAGGCATCACTGGCACCATCTGTTTCAATGCGTTTGGCTGCATATTTCTTGGCGATGGCCGAAATGACGGAGGAATCCAGACCGCCGCTTAACAATACCCCATAAGGGACATCACTCATTAATTGGCGATGTACAGCTGCTTCAAGGGCATCATGTACATCGGATACATGGGCAGTGTTGGTTTTCACAGCTTCATAATCCATCCAGTCGCGGGTATACCAACGTTTCATTTTTTGTTCTTTACTATGGTAATAGTGTCCCGGAAGGAAGGGTTCGTAATCTTCGCAGAAACCTTCGAGAGCTTTCAATTCACTGCCTACATACACCTTTCCATCTGCATCATACCCGATATAAAGAGGTATAACGCCGATAGGGTCGCGGGCAATGAGAAACTCGTCTTTTTCTTCATCGTAGAGTGCGAATGCGAAAATACCGTTAAGCTCTTCCAAGAAGTGTATGCCTTTGTCTTTATAAAGCGCAAGTATCACTTCGCAATCGCTTCCTGTCTGAAATTCATAACGTCCGGCATATTGTGCACGTATGTCCCGATGATTGTATATCTCACCGTTTACGGCAAGTACCACTTTATGGTCGGGCGAGTAGAGAGGTTGCCCTCCACTTTCCGGGTCGACGATAGAAAGGCGTTCGTGTGCCAGGATGGCACTGCCGCCTACATAGATACCACTCCAGTCCGGTCCGCGATGACGGATTTTTTGTGCCATACGCAATGCTTTGTCCCGCAATTCTTTCGACTGGTTCTTTATATTGAATATTCCTGCTATTCCACACATGATTTTGAGATTTATGGTTTATGAATTATGATTTCTGGATTTGTGAATTATGAATTATGGCTTTTTGCTGCCCCCCGTTAAGCCGGTCTTTTCCTTTTCTGATAGCTTCTTCTGATAGCTTCGGTCATGATTTCTAATTTATAAATCATAAATCAGTTTCGCTACTCTGCGTCCTTCTGCCATTGCACGTACTACGAGACTGGCTCCTGTTGCCGCATCACCGGCTATGAATACATTTTCCGGATATTCCGGCTGTTCCGGTTTCAGGAATCCCATGGCAAGTAATACCATATCGGCTTCAATGATTTCTTTTTTGCCGGTGGGCTTCATGACTGGTCGTCCACCTGCGGCAGGAGTGCTCCATTCTACCTCTTCTACCTCTACACCGGTGACTTTACCGTTTTTACCGATGAATCGGTTGGAAGCAAGTGACCATCGGCGCATACAGCCTTCTTCATGTGAAGAGGTCGTTTTCAGTACCACCGGCCATTGTGGCCACGGAGTCGCATCATTATGTCCGACAGGGGGCTGAGGCATGATTTCTATTTGTGTTACACTGACAGCTCCTTGTCGTACACTGGTACCTATACAGTCCGAACCGGTATCCCCTCCACCGATGACAAGTACTTTTTTCCCTTTTGCATTCACCATCTTATCTTTAGCAAAAGTCTGTCCTTCTATAATCCGGTTCTGTTGTGATAACATTTCCAATGCAAAATGGATTCCTTTCAGTTCACGTCCCGGTATGGAAAGATCGCGAGGCGTTTCTGCACCGGTACAAATACAGTAAGCATCGAATCCTTCGGGCAGATGAGCCGTGTCTATCGCTGTATTCATTTTGAACAGAATCCCTTCGGCTTTTAATATTTCCATGCGGCGGTCGATGATGTTTTTATTCAGTTTGAAGTTCGGAATACCGAAACGGAGTAGGCCGCCCGGTGCTTCTGCCTTATCGAAAAGGGTGACGGTATATCCTTTTCTGTTCAACTGATTGGCAGCTACCAATCCCGCTGGGCCGGCACCGATTATTGCTACCCGTTTTCCATTACGTACGGGTATTACCGGAGTGATATATCCTTCACGAAAAGCGGCTTCTACAATAGCGGCTTCATTTTCGCGAATGGTTACCGGTTCGTCACACGATAGCTTTAGTACACAGCTTTTTTCGCAAAGGGCAGGACAGATGCGTCCTGTAAATTCTGGAAAATCACATGTGGCAGCCAAGATTTCATAAGCCTCTTTCCACTTTCCCTTGTAGAGAGCATCCTGCCATTCGGGTTGCTTGTTGCCTAATGGACAAGCCCAATGGCAGAAAGGTACTCCACAATCCATGCAGCGCGATGCTTGTAGTTTCCGGTCGTGGGTATTAAGGGTTTGCTCTACTTCTCCATAATCGGTGATACGTTCGTGTACGGGGCGGTATCCGGCCTCCTGACGGTGTATGGTTAAAAATGCTTTTGAATCTCCCATGATGGTTTACGATTTTACGATTTACAATTTACGATTGAAATTACCATTTTGATTTACGATTTTACGATTTACGAATTACGATTGAATTTACCATCTATTTGCGACTGAAGTCATTCTACTTGTTCATTTAAAGAAGTAACTTCAATCGTAATTCGTAAATTGTCTAATCGTAAATCCTAATAGTCTCTTTGCATATCCGCAATCTTCTGTTGCAATTTCCGCATTTGCTCTTCCTGTAGCACCTTTTTGTATTCGATGGGCACTACTTGTATGAATTCGTCTACATAGCGGTTCCAGTCATCGAGTAGGATACGTGCTTGTTTACTACCGGTATATAAATAATGTTGCCGGATGAGCTCATGTAATTCTTTGCGATAACTTGCTTCTTCGATGAGAGATAATTCTACCATCTCCATGTTGCAGAAATAATCGAAATTCCCTTCTTTGTTCCAGACGTATGCTACTCCGCCGCTCATGCCGGCTGCAAAGTTTCGTCCGGTTTGTCCCAGTACTACTACACGTCCACCTGTCATGTATTCACAGCAATGGTCTCCTACGCCTTCTACTACGGCGATGGCTCCCGAGTTACGGACGGCGAAACGTTCACCTACGCGTCCATTGATGTAGACTTCTCCACTGGTGGCACCATATAATAAAGTGTTACCGGCTATCGTGTTTTTTTCTGCTTCAAAATTGCTTCGTACCGGCGGTAGTACGGATATGCGGCCGCCACTCAATCCTTTGCCGAGGTAGTCATTGGCCTCTCCTTCCAGTTTGAAGTTGACTCCCGGAGTAAGAAATGCACCGAACGATTGTCCGGCAGAACCTTTGAATTTTATATTCAGTGTGTGTTCCGGCAGACCGTTTTCGCCATATTTGGCAGCGATTGCACCCGAAAGCATGGCGCCTACGGCGCGATCCGTATTGGCAATCGTGTATTCCAGTGAGATTTCCTTCTGATACTCAATGGCATCTTGTGCGGCATGAAGTATTTCTACATCTTTGACGGTAGAAATACCGTGATCCTGATCGGTGACATGGCGGATAGCAGCGTTGCTGTCTACTCGTGCCAGTAATTTGCTGAAGTCGATGAGCGCATGTTTGGGATTTCTATTATCGGCTTTGCGCTCGATGAGGTCGGTGCGCCCGATAAGATCATCCAGTCTTTCCACACCGATTTCGGCAAGATACTCCCTTACTTCTTGTGCCAAGAAAGTGAAGAAGTTGACCAGATATTCACTCCGGCCGTGAAAACGCTTACGCAATTCTTCATTTTGAGTGGCAACGCCTACCGGACAGGTATTCATGTGACATTTACGCATCATTACGCAACCCAGTACGATCAATGCCGAAGTTGCAAATCCGAATTCTTCGGCACCCAGCATAGCCATTAGTACGATGTCGCGTCCGGTTTTCAACTGCCCGTCTACTTGTAGCATGACTTGCCCGCGCAGTCCGTTCAATACCAAAGTCTGTTGTGCTTCGCTCAGTCCCAATTCCGGTGAAATGCCGGCATAACGAATGGAAGAAGCGGGAGAAGCGCCTGTACCGCCTTCCGCACCCGATATCACGATGAGATCGGCCTTTGCTTTCGCCACGCCGGCGGCGATTGTTCCTATTCCGCTTTCTGCTACCAGCTTTACGCTGATTTTGGCTTTCGGATTTACATTTTTTAAATCGAAGATAAGCTGTGCCAGATCCTCTATGGAGTAGATGTCATGATGGGGCGGGGGAGATATGAGTGAGATGCCCGGTATGGAATGGCGGGTTTTAGCTATCACCTGGTCCACCTTGTATCCCGGTAACTGCCCGCCTTCGCCGGGCTTTGCTCCTTGGGCTATTTTAATCTGTATTTCATCCGCATTGACAAGATATTCCGTTGTTACCCCAAAGCGTCCGGAAGCTACTTGCTTGATGGCACTTCGCAGGCTTGTTCCATCCGCACGGGGGATGAAACGTGCTGCATCTTCTCCACCTTCGCCTGTATTGCTACGTCCGTGAATTTTATTCATGGCTATTGCCATTGCTTCGTGTGCTTCACGGCTAATGGAACCATAACTCATGGCACCGGTTACGAAACGGCGCATAATATTTTCTATTGGTTCTACGCGGTCTATGTTGATGGGGTTACGTTTGAATGCAAAGAAGTCTCGCAAAAAAATGGGGGCTTCTTTGTTGTCTACCATAGAAGTAAACTCTTTGAATTTTTTGTAACTACCCAAACGCGTAGCCAGTTGCAGTGTGCTGATTGTTTCCGGATTCCAAGCGTGCTTTTCTCCATCTTTCCGGAAAGAATACAACCCCCTGTTGTTTAGTTGAAAGTTGAGAGTTGAAAGTTGAAAGTTATTTGGTTGAGAGCTGTTTTGAGAGTTTGCTACGTCTTCCTGCTGCATAGAACTTTCCACTTTCAATTTTCCACTTTCAACTGAAAAAACGGCGTCTCTTGCTATTTCCTCAAGCCGGATTCCGCCGATTCGTGACGGGAGACCGCCAAAATAAGCATTGCTCAATTCCTCGCTCAGACCTATGGCCTCGAATATTTTCGCACCACGATATGAACGGATGGTGCTGATCCCCATTTTGCTCATCACTTTGAACAATCCTTTGCAGATAGCTTTGATGTAATTCTTTTCTGCGGTGGCATAGTCGAGTTGGATCTCTTTTCGGGCAACCAGTTTGTCGAGTATGGCAAAGGCCATATATGGATTCAAGGCACTTGCCCCGAAACCAAGCAACAGGGCAGCGTGCATTACTTCGCGTATCTCGCCACTTTCAACTACAAGAGCGGTTTGCACACGTTTTCCTACCGAGATAAGATGATGGTGTACGGCACTTACTGCCAGTAGCGAAGGAATGGCTGCATGCGTGGCATTCACATCCCGGTCCGTCAGTATGATATAGTTCACACCTTCCGCCACTGATTCTTCCGCCTGCTTGCATATGGTAATTAATGCTTCCTGTAAGCCGGCCTTACCACGGGAAATTTCAAATAACATAGGCAGCTTCACCGTTTTGAACCCTTTGTAGCGGATATTGCAAAGAATATCCAATTGTGCATTGCTTAAGATAGGATGGTTGAGGCGTACCATTTTGCAGTGGCTTTCGTTTGGGGTGAGAATGTTCATTCCTACGGCACCGATATATTCCGTCAGTGACATTACCAGCTCTTCCCGGATCGGGTCGATGGGAGGATTGGTCACCTGCGCAAATTGCTGCCGGAAGTAATTGTATAGTAATTGCGGCTGATCCGAAAGTATAGCGAGCGGCGTATCATTACCCATAGAACTGATAGGTTCTGCTCCGGTAGTAGCCATCGGAGTGATAATTTTCTCGACATCTTCTTTGGAGTAGCCGAATACATGCAGCATTTGCTCATATCTTTCTACACTATGTGATACTTTGCGCCCGCTTTTCAGTTCGTCCAGTTCAATACGGTTAGTCGCCAACCAAGTACGGTAAGGTTTGGCATCCGCCAGTTGTTTTTTCAGTTCGTGGTCGTAGTATATTTCTCCTTTTTCCGTATCAACCAATAATATTTTTCCCGGTTGCAGGCGGCCTTTTTCTTTTATATCTCCCGGTTCGAAATCCATAACACCTACTTCACTGGCTACTACCATCATGTCATTTTTGGTGATGAGGTAGCGTGCCGGACGCAGCCCATTGCGGTCGAGCATGCCACCGGCATACCGCCCGTCACTAAATAACAGTGCGGCAGGACCATCCCAAGGTTCCATCAGGATAGAGTGGTATTCGTAGAAAGCTTTCAAATCTTCACTGATCGGATTTTTTTCATTAAATGATTCCGGTACGAGCATTGCCATTGCATGCGGCAGGCTGAGTCCGGACATGACGAGAAACTCCAAGACATTATCCAGTGATGCACTGTCGCTCATGCCCGGTTGGATAATGGGGCGTATCTCTTTGATGTCGCCGAGGGCAGGAGAAGAGAGTACGCTTTCGCGTGCTTCCATCCATCCGCGATTTCCCCTGATTGTGTTTATTTCGCCATTGTGCGCCAGTAGGCGGAAGGGCTGCGCTAATCCCCATGTAGGAAAAGTGTTGGTACTGAAACGGGAGTGTACCAATGCCAGCCCACTGGTGAAGTAACTGTTTGTAAGGTCCGGGAAGTAGTTGCGCAATTGCAACGATGAGAGCATACCTTTATATATAATGCTTTTGGTTGAGAGCGAAACGATATAAAAATCTTCTTTCCCGGAGATTGTTGATTTCATTATCCGGTTTTCGATCTTTTTCCTTATTATATATAATTTCCGGTCGGCTGTTTCCGTTTCTGTGAATCCGGTGATAAATGCCTGTTTGATTTCCGGCTCTGCTGTTAATGCCGACTCTCCTAAAATTTCGGAACAAGTAGGTACATTACGCAGGTGCATCAACGTGAGTCCTTCTTTTTCTATCTCTTCGATGATGATACTCAGGATGTCTGCCTGTGCCTTGGTGTTTTTAGGCAGAAAGAGCAGTCCGGTGCCGTAACGCCCTTTTTCGGGGACAGGGATACCTTGCAACAAGATAAATTCATGGGGAATCTGTAACAAGATACCTGCGCCGTCTCCTGTTTTGTTGTCAGCTCCTTCAGCACCGCGATGACGCATGTTTTCGAGCACTTTTAGTGCCGACTCTACGATATCATGCGATTTTTCTCCATGAATGTTTACCAACATGCCAACTCCGCATGCATCGTGTTCATTTGCTGCATCATACAATCCCAACTGTTCGGGTTGTCGTTGGTAAGGTGATTTCTTTGTTTGGCTGATAAAAAGTTCTCTTTTTCTCATTCTTTTTAGCTTTATTGTATGATAATACCAGTTTTGTCTATCAAAATGTTTTGCAAAAATATGGATTTAATTTCATAATGATACTATTTATTTGGTTTTGTGTTACACGATTTCGATTGATCTCGTTTAGTGGTGATAATTTGAAAGTGGGCAGTCTTGTTTTTGCGTTAATATGAAAGTGTGGAAAGTTGTTTTGGTTTTAATTTGTAATATCTTTCTTTTTGAGATTAAAATAATAGAAAAATTAACTTTTTGATATAAAAATCACTTTTTCCTATTCTTATGTCTATATTTTATAGAAAAACTAATCTATGTGTTATTAATAATATGTATATTTGCTCCCGAAAACAAAAAAAATAGGATAATATGTGTGGAATTGTAGGCTACATTGGTAAAAAAGAAGCCTACCCCATCCTTGTAAAAGGTTTGAAGCGATTGGAATATCGTGGATATGACAGTGCCGGGGTAGCATTAATCAGTAACAACCAGCAGTTAAATGTGTATAAGACGAAAGGAAAAGTCTCCGATCTTGAAAATTTTGTCACACAAAAAGACATTTCTGGCAATATCGGTATTGCGCATACGCGATGGGCCACTCACGGAGAACCTTGTTCTGCTAATGCTCATCCTCATTATTCCTCCTCCGAAAATCTCGCTCTCATCCATAACGGTATCATTGAAAACTACGCCGTTCTTAAAGAAAAACTTCAGGCCAAAGGCTATACATTTAAAAGCAGTACCGATACGGAAGTACTCGTACAATTAATCGAATACATGAAGGTGACCAATCATCTGGATTTGCTGACCGCCGTACAACTGGCACTGCGTGAGGTGATCGGTGCATACGCCATTGCCGTATTGGAAAAAGACCGTCCGGACGAGATCATTGCTGCCCGTAAAAGTAGTCCGTTGGTGGTGGGTATTGGTGAAGATGAGTTCTTTCTGGCTTCAGATGCCACGCCCATTGTAGAATATACGGATAAAGTGGTTTATCTGGAAGATGAGGAAATTGCTGTCATACACAGGGGCAAGGAACTAAAGGTGGTTAATCTTAATAATGTGGAAATGACACCCGAAGTGACTAAAGTGGAACTTAACCTGGGACAGCTTGAGAAAGGCGGTTACCCACATTTTATGTTGAAAGAGATTTTCGAACAGCCCGATTGCATTCATGATTGTATGCGCGGACGTGTCAATGTGGAAGGTACCAGTGTTGTGCTTTCTGCCGTTATCGACTATAAGGAAAGGCTTTTGAAAGCAAAACGCTTTATTATTGTGGCTTGTGGAACCTCTTGGCATGCCGGATTGATCGGCAAGCATCTGATCGAAAGTTTCTGCCGTATACCGGTGGAGGTAGAATACGCCTCTGAATTTCGTTATCGTGATCCGGTGATTGGTGAAGATGATGTTGTGATCGCCATTTCGCAAAGTGGCGAGACGGCCGATACATTGGCAGCCGTAGAATTGGCAAAAAGTCGCGGTGCGTTTATTTACGGCATTTGTAATGCGATCGGTTCATCCATTCCGCGTGCCACACATACCGGTTCGTACATCCACGTAGGACCGGAGATTGGCGTGGCATCCACTAAAGCATTTACCGGGCAGGTCACTGTACTCACAATGCTGGCTTTGACATTGGCACGTGAAAAACAGACCATCGATGAGGCTCATTTTCTCAGTGTTGTGCGTGAACTGAATTTCATCCCTGAAAAAATGAAAAAAGTATTGAAACTAAATGATGAAATTGCAGAATTATCTAAAATATTCACGTATGCGCATAATTTTATCTATCTTGGTCGCGGATATTCGTATCCGGTAGCTTTGGAAGGCGCTTTGAAGCTGAAAGAAATCTCATATATCCATGCTGAAGGGTATCCTGCTGCCGAGATGAAGCATGGTCCCATTGCATTGATCGACGCGGAGATGCCGGTAGTGGTGATTGCCACTCAAAACGGTATGTACGAAAAAGTGCTTAGTAATATACAGGAAATCAAGGCCCGTAAAGGAAGAGTGATAGCCGTTGTTACCGAGGGAGACACGGTGATAAGCAAGATAGCCGATTATTGCATTGAACTTCCCGAAACACTGGAATGTCTCGATCCGTTGGTTACTACTGTGCCTTTGCAGTTGCTGGCCTATCATGTAGCTGTGTGCAAAGGTATGGATGTGGACCAGCCGAGAAATCTGGCGAAGTCGGTAACGGTAGAATAATGTGCCAATGAGGCAATTTGTCGATTAGCCAATGTGGCAATGAAGGGATTTGCCAATGAACTGAAAATAAATAATATCAATAATTAATATATTGTGTGCGCAGCCAATTGGCACATTACCACATTGGCATATTGGCACATTATTATTATGGAACAATTAAAGCATGAATGTGGCGTTGCCATGATACGCCTGCTTAAGCCTTTGGAGTATTACGAAAAAAAGTATGGCACTTGGATGTACGGGTTGAATAAACTTTATCTTTTGATGGAGAAGCAACACAACCGTGGGCAGGAAGGTGCCGGACTTGCCTGTGTGAAGCTCGCTGCCAATCCCGGTGAGGAATATATGTTCCGTGAACGCGCGTTGGGGTCGGGAGCTATTACTGAAATATTTGAAACGGTACAGGGCAATTTTAAGGACCTGACTTCCGAACAGTTGCACGATGCCGGCTTTGCCAAACGTAATCTGCCTTTTGCCGGAGAGGCTTATATGGGGCATTTACGCTATTCTACTACCGGAAAATCGGGTATCTCTTATGTTCATCCTTTCTTGAGAAGAAATAACTGGCGTGCCAAGAATCTGGCACTTTGCGGTAATTTCAATATGACAAATGTGGATGAGATTTTTGCCCGTATTACAGCTATCGGTCAGCATCCCCGTAAATATGCCGATACTTATATCATGCTCGAGCAGATAGGACATCGCCTTGATCGTGAAGTGGAGCGTCTTTTCAATCTGGCAGAGGCGGAGGGACTGACAGGTATGGGGGTGACCAACTATATCGAAGAGCATATCGATCTTGCCAACGTGCTGCGTTCTTCCAGTAAAGAGTGGGATGGGGGATATGTCATTTGCGGATTGACAGGAAGCGGTGAATCATTTGCAATCCGTGATCCGTGGGGCATTCGTCCTGCATTTTGGTATCAGGATGACGAAATTGCCGTCTTGGCTTCCGAAAGGCCTGTCATACAAACTGCCCTTAATGTACCTGTCGGAGAGATTAAAGAACTTCAGCCGGGGCAGGCACTCCTTATCAACAAGGCGGGCCAGCTCCGTACTACTCAGATCAATAAGTCCCGTCAGAGAAGGGCATGTTCTTTTGAGCGTATTTATTTCTCCCGGGGTAGTGATGTGGATATCTATAAGGAACGCAAACTGCTGGGTGAGAAATTAATCCCGCGTATTTTGAAGGCGATCAATAATGACCTTGACCATACGGTTTTTTCCTTTATCCCCAATACGGCCGAAGTGGCGTTTTATGGAATGCTCGAAGGGCTGGACAACTATCTCAATGAAGAGAAAGTACGGCAGATAGCCTCTTTGGGGCATAATCCGAACATGGAGGAACTGGAACTTATACTTTCCCGGCGTATCCGTAGCGAAAAGGTGGCTATCAAAGATATCAAACTGCGCACCTTTATTGCCGAAGGTAACAGTCGCAATGACTTGGCGGCCCATGTGTATGATATTACCTACGGTAGTTTGCGTGCCGGTATTGATAATTTGGTGATTATCGATGACAGCATTGTGCGGGGCACAACACTCCGCCAAAGTATCATCGGCATTCTCGATCGACTGGGGCCGAAGAAGATTGTTATTGTGAGTTCTTCTCCACAAGTACGTTATCCCGATTATTACGGCATCGATATGGCAAAGATGAGTGAGTTTATTGCTTTTAAAGCGGCAGTCGAATTACTGAAAGACCGGGACATGAAAGATGTGATCGCCGCTGCTTACCGTAAATCGAAAGACCAGACGGGACTGCCGAAAGAGCAGATGGTGAACTATGTGAAAGAAATTTATGCGCCGTTCACTGATGAAGAAATTTCTGCCAAGATGGTGGAGTTGCTTACTCCGAAGGGCACAAAAGCCAAAGTGGAAATTGTATATCAGCCTTTGAGCGGTTTGCATGAGGCTTGCCCTAATCATAGTGGAGATTGGTATTTCAGTGGGGACTATCCTACACCGGGTGGCGTGAAGCTATTGAATGAAGCATTTATAAATTATATAGAACAAGTATACCAATTTTGAGATTTATGATCGAGGAGATACAATCGAGGAGATTTACGATTAGACGATTTACGAATTACGATTAAGGTCACTGTTTAAATAAACAAGTAGAAAAGGACTTCGGTCACAAATAAAATGGTAATTTCAATCGTAAATAGTAAATCGTCCAATCGTAAATCCAAAAGGTAATTTCAATCGTAAATAGTAAATCGTCAAATCGTAAATATAAAAGATGCGAAATGTAACTTTAATCCTCAACGACGGGAGCCGTTTTCATGGCAAGTCGTTTGGCTACGAAAAGCCGGTGGCAGGTGAAGTGGTTTTCAATACCGCCATGACAGGTTATCCGGAGAGTTTGACCGACCCTTCGTATGCCGGCCAGTTGATGACCCTTACTTATCCGTTGGTAGGTAATTACGGGGTACCTCCTTTTACGGTCGAGCCCAATGGACTGGCTACTTTTATGGAAAGTGAAAAAATCCATGCGGAAGCCATTATTGTAAGTGATTATTCGGAGGAATACAGTCACTGGAATGCAGTGGAGAGCCTTGCCGATTGGTTGAAGCGTGAGCAAGTGCCCGGCATTACGGGGATCGATACCCGGGAGCTGACCAAAGTTCTTCGTGAACATGGAGTGATGATGGGGCGCATAGTCTTCGACAATGGACAATGGGAAATTGACAATGGGAAATTGACAATGGACAATTACGCTACCGTGAATTATGTAGACCGTGTGTCCTGCAAAGAAATAATCTCCTATCTTCCCGATGGAACATCCCGTTCTTTTCCATTAACCACCCCCATTGCGCAGCTTAATTGTCAACTTTCAACTTTCAACTTTCAACTAAAGAAAGTTGTACTTGTAGATTGTGGTGTAAAGACGAATATTATCCGTTGCTTGTTGAAGCGTGATGTCGAGGTGATCCGTGTTCCCTGGGATTATGATTTCAATGAACTGGAATTTGATGGACTGTTTATCTCCAATGGGCCGGGCGACCCTGATACCTGCGATGCTGCCGTACAAAACATCCGTAAAGCGATGCAGAATACGAAACTACCTATTTTCGGTATCTGTATGGGCAACCAGTTGCTTTCGAAAGCCGGGGGCGCCAGGATATACAAATTGAAATACGGACATCGCAGTCATAACCAACCGGTACGCATGGTGGGGACGGAACGTTGTTTTATTACCAGCCAGAATCATGGTTATGCAGTAGACAACAATACATTGGGTGCCGATTGGGAACCCCTATTTATCAATATGAACGATGGTTCGAACGAAGGTATCCGGCATAAGACAAATCCTTGGTTCTCTGCACAGTTTCATCCCGAAGCTGCCAGTGGGCCGACGGATACGGAGTTCTTGTTTGATGAATTTGTAAATCTGCTAAAATAACCGACTATAATGAAAGAACAAAATATAAAGAAAGTATTGCTTCTCGGCTCCGGCGCTTTGAAAATCGGCGAAGCCGGTGAGTTCGATTATTCCGGATCGCAAGCGTTGAAAGCCTTGAAAGAAGAGGGGATAGAAACGATTCTTATCAATCCGAACATTGCTACGGTGCAGACCAGTGAAGGAGTAGCCGATCAGATTTATTTTCTCCCCGTCACTCCCTATTTTGTGGAGAAAGTTATTCAGAAGGAGAAACCGGACGGTATTATGCTCGCTTTCGGCGGACAGACCGCGCTCAACTGTGGTGTGGCTCTTTATAAGGAAGGCACTCTTGAAAAATACAATGTGAAAGTGTTGGGTACACCCGTACAGGCCATTATCGACACGGAAGACCGGGAGCTCTTTGTAGAAAAACTGAATGAGATCGATGTAAAAACCATCAAGAGCGAAGCGGTGGAGAATGTGGAAGATGCCCGTCGTGCCGCTACTGCTTTAGGTTATCCGGTGATTGTCCGTGCCGCCTACGCTCTTGGCGGACTCGGTTCCGGTTTCTGCGACAATGAAGAGGAACTGAATGTACTTGTGGAAAAAGCTTTTGCTTTCTCTCCGCAGGTGCTGGTAGAAAAATCGTTGCGAGGATGGAAAGAGGTGGAATATGAGGTGGTGCGCGACCGGTTCGATAACTGTATTACGGTTTGTAATATGGAAAATTTCGATCCGTTGGGGATCCATACCGGTGAGTCTATCGTTATAGCTCCCTCTCAGACGTTGACGAATAAAGAATATCATAAATTGCGCGAGCTTGCCATTCGCATTATACGCCACATCGGCATCGTGGGTGAATGTAACGTGCAGTATGCATTCGATCCCGAATCGGAAGATTATCGCGTGATCGAAGTTAATGCCCGCCTTTCACGTTCATCCGCATTGGCTTCCAAGGCAACAGGTTATCCGTTGGCTTTCGTTGCCGCCAAATTAGGGCTCGGCTATGGATTGTTCGATTTGAAGAACTCTGTAACGAAAACGACCAGTGCTTTCTTCGAACCGGCATTGGACTATGTTGTCTGCAAAATTCCTCGTTGGGATTTAGGTAAATTTCATGGCGTCGATAAAGAGTTGGGTTCTTCCATGAAGTCGGTAGGTGAGGTGATGGCCATCGGCCGTACTTTTGAAGAAGCTATCCAGAAAGGGCTTCGCATGATAGGGCAGGGGATGCACGGCTTTGTAGAAAACAAGGAACTTGTCATCGCCGACATCGATAAAGCGTTGCGGGAACCTACGGATAAACGTATCTTTGTTATTTCTAAGGCCTTTCGTGCCGGCTATACGATCGATCAGGTGCACGAACTGACGAAAATAGATAAGTGGTTTCTTCAGAAGTTGATGAACATCATGTGTACTTCCGAAGAGTTGCATAGCTGGGGAAACAATCATAAACAGATCGCAGAGTTACCTCTCGAACTGTTGAAGCAAGCCAAGCGGCAAGGTTTCTCAGACTTTCAGATAGCCCGTGCCATCGGCTATGAAGGCGATATGGAAGAGGGCATTCTTTTTATCCGCAAGCATCGTAAAAGTGTAGGTGTGCTTCCGGTTGTAAAGCAGATCGATACTTTGGCCGCCGAATATCCGGCACAGACCAATTATCTGTATCTCACTTATAGTGGTGTGGCCAATGATGTAACCTATTTAGGCGATCGTAAATCGATCGTTGTGTTAGGTTCCGGTGCTTATCGCATCGGTTCTTCCGTTGAATTCGACTGGTGTGGCGTGCAGGCGTTGAATACGATCCGCAAGGAAGGCTGGCGCAGCGTCATGATCAATTATAATCCGGAGACAGTATCTACCGATTACGACATGTGCGACCGTCTTTACTTCGATGAGCTGACCTTCGAGCGTGTGATGGATATTCTCGAACTGGAAAATCCGCATGGAGTCATTGTCTCTACCGGTGGTCAGATTCCGAATAATCTTGCTTTGCGGCTGGATGCGCAGAAGGTCAATATACTCGGCACTTCTGCCAAGAGCATCGACAATGCCGAAGACCGTGAGAAGTTCTCTGCCATGCTCGACCGCATCGGGGTAGATCAGCCCCGTTGGCGAGAACTTACTTCGATGGACGATATCAATGAATTTGTCGATGAAGTCGGTTTTCCGGTGCTTGTCCGGCCGTCCTATGTGTTAAGTGGTGCGGCTATGAACGTCTGTTCCAACCAAGAAGAATTGGAACGTTTTCTCAAACTGGCAGCCAATGTATCAAAGAAACATCCGGTAGTGGTAAGCCAGTTTATCGAGCACGCCAAAGAAGTGGAGATGGATGCTGTGGCTCAAAACGGCGAGATTATCGCTTATGCTATCAGTGAACATATCGAGTTTGCCGGCGTACATTCCGGTGATGCGACCATTCAGTTCCCACCGCAAAAACTCTACGTGGAAACGGTTCGCCGTATCAAGCGTATCAGTCGTGAGATTGCAAAGGCGTTGAATATCTCCGGTCCGTTCAATATCCAGTATCTGGCCCGTGAGAATGACATCAAGGTGATCGAATGTAATCTTCGCGCTTCGCGTAGTTTTCCGTTTGTCAGCAAGGTGTTGAAGATCAACTTTATCGAACTGGCTACAAAAGTGATGCTCGGTCTTCCGGTAGAGAAACCTTCGAAAAATCTTTTCGAACTCGATTATGTCGGTATCAAAGCATCTCAGTTTTCATTCAACCGTTTGCAGAAAGCTGATCCCGTACTGGGGGTAGATATGGCTTCTACCGGTGAAGTGGGTTGTATCGGAAGTGATACTTCCTGTGCAATTCTGAAAGCGATGCTTTCCGTGGGTTACCGTATTCCAAAAAAGAACATTCTTCTGTCTACCGGCACTCCGAAGCAGAAAGTAGATATGATGGGAGCTGCGCGTATGCTGGTAGATAAGGGTTATAAACTTTTTGCTACCGGAGGAACACATCGTACGCTTGCGGAAAACGGTATCGAAAGTACACTTGTTTACTGGCCGAGCGAGACGGATCAGTACCCACAGGCTCTTGAAATGCTTCATAATAAGGAGATAGATATGGTGGTCAATATTCCGAAGAATCTTACGGCCGGAGAACTTGACAACGGATATAAAATCCGTCGTGCAGCTATTGATTTGAATATTCCGTTAATTACCAATGCTCGTTTGGCAAGCGCATTTATCAGTGCTTTTTGTACGATGAGTATTGATGATATTGCTATAAAAAGCTGGGAAGAATATAAGTAATCTTTGTTGAGATTGAGATACTTTTGAATAAAAGCTGTGTGACGGAGCACTGTCACGCAGCTTTTTTTATGGCATATCCTGTCGGCATAACTTTATTCATTATTGTTACTCTTCCTAAAATAAGTATCTCTCCATAGAAGGAAAAGTAGTCTTCAGTGAAATATAAACCAAAGCTTTAAATCGTAGATTATAAAAAGAGAGAATAATAGTTTTCTACCCGACAATTGAAAGTTTATACCGAATGATAAGAGATTTTTCTTCCCATGTTTTGTCTGCAATTCAAAGAAAAGGAATGTGTTCGGAGTCGATTCACAGACTCTTGTTTGGAATCTCTCTTTTATGTGATTGATACATAGATGAAAATCATAGACTTTATAGCTTTATTATTCAGACTGTTATATATGTATTGAATCTTGTGGAACATTTTTTTTGATAAAGCACTTTGTATATATAGAAAAAGGTTATATCTTTGCGCTTCGAAAAAGAACATCTGTGTGATTCTATACTTTTTGAATCTGACCACCTGGGATAGGGGAATGAATAGAAGTAAATGAATACAAGATCAATAATAATTGAATTAATCCACTTGATCGGGAAATATTTCTTTATCCCGATGTCCCCAAAGTATATCCATTTGTGAATAAATCTACCGGTTTAGCTTGGTATGCTCTTCGCATTACCTATAGTCGTGAACTCGCATTTAAACAATATCTTGACGATCGGAATATAGAAAACTTTATTCCCATGCGTTATGAATATGTGGTTAAGGGGGAGAGGAAAATACGTAAATTGGTTCCTGTCGTTCATAATTTAGTATTCGTATATGCCTCCAGACTTCAAATTGATGAAATGAAAACGACTGCGGGTACTCAATTGCCTATTCGTTATATTATGGACAGGGAAACCAACCAGCCTATCACCATACCGGAAACTCAGATGCGCAGTTTTATTGCTGTTGCCGGTAGCCATGATCAGCAAGTTGTGTATCTCGATCCCACTACCATCACCTTTAAGAAGGGAGAGCGTGTTCGTGTTACCGGAGGGCTTTTCGAAGGTGTTGAAGGAGAATTTGTTCGTGTAAAGGGAGACCGTCGTGTAGTTGTTTCTATTCAGGGCGTTATGGCGATAGCCACTGCCTTTATTCACCCCTCTTTAATAGAACCAGTTAATTTAAATATGGTTGAAAAATAATTCAACCTTCCGTAAATTCTTAATTGTCAACGTACCTATGTATTATAATCGGATGATGGTCATGATCGCATAGGGAATAATCGTCAATCTATTTATGTCTTTACAGTCCGAAATAGATGCATTGCATTGCGTCCGAACTTCTTTGTCTCGGTTTGGATGGGGAACCTATTTATGCCGATCATTTTCAGCAGCTTAATGCAGATGTCTATAATTATGCGGAAGCTCTTAGTTGTGAACATGGCAGTACTTCCGAAGAGGAAGCTTCTCTTTGCGTAGCTCTTTTGGCAGCGTATAATGCCACTATTTATAATAATGGTGATAAGGAAGAGAAAATACAGGTTATTCTCGAACGCAGTTGGAAAGTGCTTGAACATCTGAAATCCTCTTTATTGAAATGTCAGTTATTGGTTGCCTGTTACGGTGAAGTTTTTGATAGAGAATTGGCTCAGGAGGCTCGTGCTATTATGGATAGTTGGGAAAGTCGTAAGTTGACAGACGAGGAGCGTGAGGTTGTGGAACAGCTAAAGGCTTTGGAAGAGAATCCTTATCCGTGGGATGAAATGGGAGAGAAATAAATTAAGTGAAAATTTATAAGTGTTTTTTATGAATACAAAAGTTCAACATTATTTTTTATTGTGCTTGATTACCTTATTGGTATCTTGTTCGGCCCCTAAAGAGGTACTTTACTTACAGGATATTGCCACAATAAAAGAAGAGAATATTGATAAGAATTACGAAGTGATTATTCATAAGGATGACCTATTGGCTATCCTTGTGAATAGTAAGGATCCAGAGTTAGCATTACCATTTAATATGCCTGTAGTTACTTTTCAGATAGGTGCTCAAACTACTACTCAACAACGTTTACTGGGCTATCTTGTTGATCAGAATGGCGATATTGATTTTCCTATTCTGGGTAAAATACATGTAGAAGGCTTAACCCGTATGCAGGTTACTGAGCTAATTAAGCAAAAGCTAATGAATGAGGATTTAATAAAGGATCCAATTGTTACCGTTCAGTTTCTGAACTTTAAAGTTTCTGTAATGGGAGAGGTGGCTCGTCCGGGTACATTCGATATTTCCGGTGACCGTATCACTTTGTTAGAGGCTTTGAGTATGGCCGGTGATTTGACTATTTATGGTCGTCGTGACCGAGTAGCTGTGATTCGTGAGAAGGATGGCAAGCGTCGTATTTTATATCATGATTTACGTTCTTCGGATATTTTCCAATCCCCTTGTTATTATCTACAACAGAATGATATTGTCTACGTAGAGCCTAATAAGGCAAAGACGGGTCAAAGCCGTATAAATTCGAACAATTCGGTTGGAGTATGGTTGTCTGCTGTCTCCGTATTAGCGTCTATTACTTCCCTTTTAGTAACTATGTTTAAATAATTTTTGGAATAAAATAACGAAATGAATACAGAATCACAAAATAATAATGATATTCGTGAACAAGATTTAGAAATAAATCTTATTGATATTTTTCGTCTTATTTTTGTCAATTGGTATTGGTTTGTCCTGTCTGTTTTAATTTGTATAGGCTTTGCTTTTTTTTATTTGAAATCCTCTTCTAAAGTATATAGTCGTAAGGCTTCTGTACTTATCCGAGACGATTCTAAGGGAGGAAATATGAGTGAGTCTTCCGCTTTTGCAGATATTTCTTTTTTCGGTGGCAAACGTAATGTGGATAATGAAGTACTTGTTTTTCAGTCTCGCAATTTGATGGAAAAAGTTGCTCGTCGTCTGCATTTGGATATGAGCTATACAGTAAAGAATGGTTTACGTGATGATGAACTTTATACCCATTCTCCAATAACGGTCTCATTTCCAGAATCAGAGGAACGACAGGTTATAGAAATGAAAGTGACTCCTGTTGATTCTGTTACAGTGAAGCTTTCCGATTTAACTTTAACCATCGGTGATGAAGAACTTCGTTCTACAGAAACGATAGATGTTCATTTAAATGATACAGTTTCCACTCCTGTCGGTACAGTGGTCATAACTCCCAGCTTATACTATACAGATGCTTTTTATGCAAAGCCTATTTATGTTGTTAAATCAAATATGGAAAAGGTTGTTGAAGGTTATCAAAATAGAATAAAAATTTCTCTTGCCAGCAAAACCGCAACGATCATTAACCTTGTCCTGGACGATGTATCTACAGCTCGATCTGAAGACATCCTGAATATGCTTATTGCCGTTTATAATGAGGATGTCATTAATGATAAAAATCAGATTGCTGTCAATACCTCTAAGTTTATTAATGAAAGACTAATTATAATAGAACGTGAATTGGGTAGTGTAGATGCCAATATTGAAAGTTTTAAGCGTGAGAATCAGTTGACAGACATTACTTCTGAGACAGGTATGTATCTGCAAAATACGAGTCGCTATAAGCAGGAAGGCCTTAGTTTAGAGAACCAGTTAAGTATTTCGAAATATATTAAGGAATATTTAGTTGATCCTCAGAAAAATTCCGATTTGATACCGGCCAATACGGGAATTTCGGATAATAGTGTTGAATCTCAGATTAAGGAATATAATGATATGCTGTTGAAGCGTGATAAACTAATAACCGGCAGCAGTAATAAGAATCCTATCGTAATTGACTTGAATAACTCTTTGAATGCGATGAAGCAAACAATTATTCGTTCTGTAGATAACTTAATTGTCGGACTTAATATTCAATTAAAAAATATTCGTGAACAAGAAGAACAAACGACAAAACGTATTGAAGCTGTCCCTACGCAACAGAAGTATGTTCTAACCGTAGAACGACAGCAAAAAATCAAAGAAGAACTTTATCTTTACCTGTTGAATAAACGTGAAGAAAATGCTTTAACGCAAGCGATTACTGAAAGTAATGCCCGTATTATTGATCCAGCTTCGGGGAGTAATAAACCTGTAGCTCCCAGATCAATAATAATTCTTTTGGCTGCTGTTGCTTTGGGGGCTGTTATTCCCATGGGAGTTTTGTGGTTATTGAATGTAACAGACACCAAGGTTCGTACTCGTAAGGAATTGGATCAAGTTTTAACCATTCCTTTTTTGGGTGATATACCCCGTCATGGCAGTAAGAAGGGGGAAGATGCAGATGGAATTGTTGTTCGTGAGAGCGGCCGTGATTCTGTTTCCGAGGCATTCCGCATTGTGCGTACGAACATGGAGTTCATGCGTGTGAAATCGAATAATCTGCAGGTAGTTATGTTTACTTCCGCCAATCCCGGTGCGGGTAAGACTTTTGTTTCCAGCAACCTAGCCATGAGTATTGCTCAAACGAATAAGAAAGTCGTTTTGGTTGATGTTGATATTCGTAAAGGAACGTTAAGCGGCATCTTTTCAAATGTGTCGGGGCGTATGGGATTGACTCATTATCTTTCAGGGCGAACGGATAACTTAAATGATATTATAGGTGTAAGTGAGGAGTATGATAAGCTGGACATTGTTTTCTCCGGTCCTGTACCTCCCAATCCTGCCGAACTTTTATTGAGTGAACGCTTGGATCGTTTTGTCAGTGAGCTTCGTAAACGTTATGACTATGTTATAATCGATAATGTTCCTGCCGGTATGGTTGCCGACGCCTCTATTGTAAACCGTGTAGCCGATCTTACCATTTTTGTGGTTCGATCAGGTGTTATGGATCGCCGTCAATTACCTGAGCTTGAAAAGATGTATCGTGAAGAGCAGTTACATAATATGTCCATAGTGTTGAATGGAGTTTCTTATGAGCGTAAAGGTTACGGCTATGGTTATGGCTATGGTTATGGCTATGGTTACGGTTACGGCTATGGTAAAGAACATGAACGCCAAGACGGGTTAATAAAACGTCTAAAAAAATCGATTTACCGTTTTTTTAAACATTGATATATTTTTATCAATGATATGTGTAAATAAGATATTTGTCATACAATGTTCTTTTTAAAAAAATATAGGGATAGTTCTCTGGTAAAAAATTCTTTTATCCTAATTTTAGGTACAAGTATTGCACAATTTTTGCCATTGATAATATACCCAATATTGGCTCGATTATATTTTCCGGATGATTTTGGTTTTTTAGCCACCCTGACGGCAATCACATCCATTTTGTGTGTCATATCAACAGGAAAATACGAATCAGCTATTTTAATAGCAGATAATGAAACGAAATCAATAAACTTAATTGCTTTAGTTTTTGCGGTTAGTTTAATTGTGCTGTTGCTGATATCGATTTTCGTCTGTTTATTTATTGGTTCTATTAAAGATTTTCTTGGAATAGAAAAGAGTGGATTCTATTTATTGATCTGCCCGTTGTCTGCCTTGTTTATAAATGTTTTTAATGTTTATAATGAATGGTGTGTACGGAATAAATTGTATAAACGATTGTCATATAATAAAATAGTAAGCTCCACTATGGTTTCTGGTGGAAAATTGGTATTTGGAGTATTCCGCTTCTTTAATTCGGGATTAATTGTTGGCGATCTGTCAGGTAGGGCATTGACCGCATTTGTCTGTTTGCACCGAATGTATGTTCATGAATTGCATTTATTAAAGAGTATATCATTAAAACAAATAGTTACGCAGGCCAGGCGGTTTAAAGACTTTCCAAAGTTTACTATGCCTGCCCAGCTATTGAATACTGTGGGGGGAGCGGTTCCTATTTTATTATTGGGAAAGTATTATAGCGGAAGTGACTTAGGGCATTTCTCTATGACCATGAGTGCTTTGATGATTCCGGTAAACGTAATTAGTATTTCTATCCGGGATGTGTTTAGACAAAAAGCGAATGAGATATATAAGGGAGGTAATTCGTTTAGGGGTTTATTTAAAAAAACGTTTATTGTTTTATTCATAGTAACATTCGTTTGTTCAATCGGAGTATACCCTGTTTTACCTCATTTCTTCACTTTGGTTCTTGGGGAAAAATGGTTGGAAACCGGTGAAATAGCTCAAATATTGTTACCTATGATAGCGTTAGATTTTGTAGCAATGTCTTTATCCGGTGTTTTGACTATAACAGAAAAACTGAAATATAACTTGTATTGGCAAATCTATTTCGTATCAATATCTGTGATTTCTATTTTGTTGGGTAGTCTTTATTTTACAAGTTTTTATGATACGATATTTATATTTTCATTAGGACGCAGTACTGCGTACCTTTTTTTACTTTTCCTTTCTTACAAATTTTCTAATGAGGTTTTAACTAATAGATAGATATATGTCATATTTTAGTTTTAATAATATAAAAGTTTCAGGCATAGCCTGTGCTGTTCCTAAGAATGTTGTACGTACAGACTCTTATAAACCTACTTTTGGTGAGGAGGAGGTAAACAAGTTTATGGATATGACTGGTGTGCATGCCTCCCACCGTACTTCAGAACATCAAACATGTTCTGATTTAGGGTATACGGCAGCTTGTTCCCTGCTGGATAAAAAGAGGATAGACAGAAGTGAAATTGGCGTCTTGATATTCGCCTCACACAGTCCTGATTACCGCCGCCCTTCCACGGCTTTTATTCTTCAACACCGTTTGGGTATTCCTACGGAAGCTGTTGTTTTTGATATCAGTTTGGGATGTTCATCTTTGGTTTACGGTATGCAGGTCGTGGCTTCCATAATGAATTGCAGTGATACAAAGAGGGCATTATTGTTTGTTGGGGATACGGCAGGCAAGTCTGTCTATCCGACCGATCGCAGTTCTTCAATGTTGTTCGGAGAAGCCGGTGCGGTGATGCTATTTGAAAAAACGGAACAAGGCGATAGCTCTGTTAAGGCGTTATTGCGCAGTGATGGTAGTGGATACAGATATATGATTGTCCCGGGTGGCGGATACCGTAATTTACATGCCAGCAATGAAGTAGTCCTGTGTCAGGATGGTAATGAACGTACTCTTTTGAACTCCTTTATTCAAGGAACTTCCGTATTCACATTTACAGTTTTTGATGTACCACGTATAATCAAGGATTTTTGGAAGTATACCGGCACCACTGTAGATGATTACGATGTGTACGCTTTCCATCAGGCCAATCTTTATATTTTAAAACAAATAGCGAAGAAGACGAAGATTCCTTTGGAAAAACTACCCATATCTCTGGATCGCTATGGAAATACTTCCGGTGCTTCTGCTATTGTCACGTTATGTGATGTATATGGTCATTCCACAGACAGTAAGAATCTCCGAGTGCTCTCATGTGGTTTTGGTATCGGCCTTTCTTGGGGTGTTGCTTCTTTTGATATTGATACGGCTGATATTCTTCCTGTCATAGAAGATGACAGTGTATTTGAAGAAGGTATTTTTACTGATCCCAATCAATTATATACAACTCTTTAATAAATGGTAACTAACGTATTAGATTATTTGGAAGAAATAGCGGGATGCTTTCCTGATAAGGTAGCCCTTGTTGATGATAATAGCTCAATAACTTTCTCTCAATGGCTTCAGAAAGCGGAAAGTATTGGAACGGCCATTTGTGGTATTGCTTCCGGAGCGGTTCGTAGGCCTGTTCTGGTTTTTGTCGATCGTAGGATAGAGGGACTGGTCGGCTTTATGGGCGTTGTTAAAAGTGGAAACTTTTATGTTCCTATTGATTGTAAAATGCCGGACGAACGTTTGAAATTGATAGTTGATATATTGAATCCTATTGTCGCCATAACTGTAACCGATACGGAAAATAATATATTGGATTCCATTGGTTTTGAAGGCAAGAGATTAATGTATAGAGACGTTGCCGAATCCTGTATAGATGATGAACAATTAAAGAAAGTACGTTCCCGCATGATAGACCTCGATCCTCTGTATGCTATATTTACAAGTGGTTCGACAGGAGTTCCCAAGGGTGTTGTAATAAGTCATCGCGGTGCTATAGATTTGGCCGAATGGCTGGTTGAGACGTTTGGCTTTACGGATGCGGATGTGTTGGGCAATCAGACCCCGTTTTATTTTGACGGTTCGGTTAAGGACATTTATATTACACTCAAGACCGGTGCCACATTGACTGTAATCGGGAAGAAGTATTTCACGTTCCCTAAGCTACTGGTCAAATTCCTCAATGAACATAAAGTGTCAACCATTCTTTGGGCGACTTCCGCCGTTGTTTTGATTGGTAATAGTCGTATTTTTGATGAATCACGTCCGCAGTATTTGAATAAAGTTTTTTTTGCAGGTGAGGCCATGCCGGCAAAACAACTGAAAGTTTGGATGGACAGTTTGCCCGATACAAGTTTTATTAACTTGTATGGACCTACCGAGATAACGGTTGATTGTACTTATTATATTGTGAACAGAAAGTTCGATGATGATGAATTCATTCCCATAGGTACCTACTGTAAAAATATGGAAGTGCTTGTCTTGAATGAGGATAACCAATTGGTGGTACAAGGTGAATCCGGTGAATTGTGTGTACGTGGCACGGGTGTTGCGTTGGGTTATTATAATAATTCGGAGAAGACTCGCGAGGTCTTTGTCCAGAATCCTTTGCATAATCTGTATGAAGATAAAATATATCGTACAGGTGACATCGTGAAGTATAATGAACGTGGGGAGATTGAGTTCGTTTCCCGCAAGGATTTCCAGATAAAGCACATGGGTAACCGGATAGAACTTGGAGAAATAGAAGTTGCTGTCAATTCAATGCCTGAAGTTACCAATGCAGCCTGTATTTATGACTTTGATAATCAAAAAATAGTCTTGTATTATACAACCGTTACCGGGGAGGAATCGGATATCATCAACTATATTAAGACTAAGATACCCAAATACATGTTTCCCAATTCAATCTGGCATCTGAATGAGATGCCACATAATTTGAATGGCAAGGTGGATCGTGTAAAGTTGAAGAAAATGTATGAAAGCCATAAAGATAACTGATATATCACAGGTTGAAAATATAAGGGATCGATATTTCATCAGAAATTGTTTGACTAATAATTATTTAATGCTTGATGAATATGAGAATCTAATTCGTGAAGATCGGTTATATGCAATATGCACCCAACAGAACTCCTGTTTCTTGGTAAAAAAAGACAAATGTTTTCGTGTGTACTATTATATAAACGATACCGCCGAACAAATGTTATTTGACATTTTCGATGATTTCGTATTAGAGATTTTATATCGCGGAGAGAAATATTATCCGGTAAACGAGATTAAGTACTGGGAATACTGTGGCTTTAGTACTCATTTGATACGGGATCAATATGAAACTCAATATCGTGATTTGCGGGTAGAATCAAGAGCAACAAGGGATATATACATTGATTTCGCAACTGAGTTGGAAGATGCATTGTTTGCTTGTGAGTTGTTTAATTCGGTTTTTGACCCTTACTCTGGTGACTATATTTCACGAGAGCAGATATGTCAATTGCTGGATGAAAGGAAAATCCTCATAGCTTATAAAAATAACCTACATGCAGGTGCTTTACATTTTTATAGCGCTAACAATCGGGTATGGTTAGGGCATGTTGCAGTATTGGATAAATACAGAGGGCAACACCTTGGAGATATTTTAGTGGATACTTATATAAAAGAAAATATGAATAATAACAAAGTGCGTTTTTCTTTATGGGTACAACAGCAGAATCAAACGGCTATAAATATGTATCAAAAAAAGGGATTTAGATACGTAAATAAATCAACTATATCAATGCTTAAACTTAAAAAATAAATGAAAGATATGGATAAATTATTGGAATTGTTAAAGGGAATACGTCCTGATGTGGATTTTGAGACGGAAACAGCGCTGATTGATGACGGCATTTTAGATTCTTTTGATGTGGTTTCTATTATATCTGAGTTAGATGACGAGTTTGGGGTACAGATTCGCATTGCAGAACTTGACCCGGATAATTTTAACTCTTTGCAATCTATTTGGAGTTTAGTACAAAAACTGAAAAGTAACTAAGGGTGGATAATATTATTAATCTTAAAGATAAGGTAATAGTTATTACGGGGGCCGCATCAGGCATTGGTAGAGAGGTAGCTATAGTGACCAGCCTACAGGGAGCTCGTGTTATAATGTTAGATATATCTCAGGAAGGTTTAGATAAAACTTTATCTTTACTTTCTGGAGAAAAACATTGTAGAATTATAACTAATCTGGCTAATTTGAATGAATTGTCTGATGTTGTTAATGGTATTGTTTTGAAATATGGAAGTATTGATGGTTTAGTACATTGCGCTGGAATTAGTAGCCGCAAGCCACTGAATGTGTTAAAGAAAGAAGGCTTTGATAATTTAATGGATGTGAATTTTTATTCTTTTGTGGAGCTTGTGAAATTGGCTACAAAAAAGAATAATTTTGCTTTCGGTGGTAGTATAGTTGCTATTTCTTCAGTTTCCAGTATTAAAGGATATAAGGCAAAAACAGAATATTGTGTATCGAAAGCGGCATTGGATGCGGCTGTTCGTTGTTTTGCACAAGAATTGATACATAAAAATATAAGAGTTAATACAATAATGCCAGGTGTTGTAGACACTCCAATGGCACTTAATGCAAGAATAATTAGTCAGACTGTTGGTGGAGAGACCAATGAACAACAACCTTTAGGAAATACTCAACCTCGGGAAATTGCAAATTTAGTAGCTTTTTTATTAAGTGATGCAACAAATACTATCACTGGCACTTCAATTCGAATTGATGGTGGATTGTGTATGTAATTTATAATTAATTTTAGAAAACTATGACACGTAAAGAAAAGTTGAACATGATTGAGGACGTTCTTGAAGTAGAACTTGGTTCTTTAAAAGAATCGGATTTATTGTCTAAAATAAGTGAGTATGATTCAATGAGTAAATTGTCACTGATTGTTATGTGTGATGAAGAATTTGAAAAGAAATTGTCAGGAGAGCAAATAAGACAATTTAAAACGGTGGGTGATATTCTCGACTTTTTAGAATAAATGCAGGTTAGAAGAGTTATAAATGATGTTTTTTATTCAAACACATTTATACTTATTTCTGAATTGAATGATAATGCGTGGATAATTGATCCCGGTGACATTGATAAAATAGTAGAAATACTTCCTAAGAAATGTTCAGTAAAAGGCGTATTTATCACGCATTATCATTTTGACCATATTTATGGTCTTAATAGCTTGACTTATTTATTTCCCGGTTTAGTGGTGTTTGCGACAGAAATTATTGCAACAGGATTATACTCAGATAAAATGAATTTATCTTATTATCACAATCAGTCTTTCGTTTATCAGGGTAAAAATTTGATTTTTCTTAGTGATAATGAAGTTGTTGATCTGGATAATGGAAATAAAATTGTTGCAATCGATACTTCCGGGCACAATGAAAGTTGCTTGTCTTTCATGTTAAATAATTACTTGTTTACAGGCGATTCTTACATACCTAATGTTAAATTAGTGACAAATCTTCCTCGTTCAAATAAAGAGAAAGCTAAAAAATCATTAGAACGTATTTTGGGACTAATAAAAGACGATACAATAGTTTGTCCGGGACATGGCGCTATAATTAAGAACGGTTATTGATTTTATGTTACTAAAAATCATATA
>ERZ506753.645-NODE-645-length-28090-cov-7.473979_pt1 | contig 28090 bp, 22 predicted proteins | sample MGYA00513044_ERZ506753 | MGnify/ENA metagenome assembly ERZ506753 | reverse complement strand
ACCGGGGAACCACTCGCCGAGCGGCAGCGAAGAGTCAATTTACACGAACCCCGGCGATCACGCAAATCGACCCTTCCAAAGATACCCTAGAACCGTTGCAAATAAACACATCCCTCGGCGTGTCCCGATTCCGTCCATCTGAATCGTCTTTCTCCTTTTCCACAGAAACCAGCTCATCCTTCCGGAAAACATGTTCGTCGTATGAGTCGCCTTATCAGGAATTGACGGAACGATACGTTGAGGGGATTCTGTTATCCTGTGGGGCGCAGCGGAGCAAAATGACCTGCCAAGACGGGATGGTCCCTTTCATGAGCAGGCTTTTGACTCAAAATAGAAGACGGATCGAATATTCCGCAGTGATACCGTGAAGGGAGGGAACGGCATGGAGGCGCAGCCTATGAGGCTACAGGACCTGAGACTCAAAGAAGGAATGTCTCTAGAACAGCTGGCCGAGCTCTCCGGCGTGGATCATGATCGTCTCGTCATGTTCGAAAACAATCCGGAAACCATACGCAATATGCATTTGGACACCGCTCGCCAAATTGCCAAAGCATTGCACTGCAACGTGTTGGAGCTCCATCCCGACGAAGGTTGGAGAGGCGGAATCCACTGCGCTGAATCCGGGCTAAGAGACATTCGTCGGACTCGCGGCTATACGCAAAACGAGTTGTCAGAGATGACAGGGATTCCCCAGCCGAACATCTCTTGGTTTGAGACAGGCTATCGCTCAACCTCAGGCATGCGGCTGGATACAGCCAGGCGTCTGTCGGAAGCGCTTCAATGCGATCCGACAGATTTTCTAAAAGAAGCGTATCGCCGATATGAAAATAAGTGTTGTACCTGATTGAGATACAACACTTAAATTTCATCGGACGCCATACGTCAACAAACGAATGCATCCCGCGCACCCCTATCTCACCAAAAGGATTAGGCAAGAGAGAAGCCCATCAATCATTGACTTCACAAACCCTTCCCTTCCGGAAAGCTGGATAACGTCCGAAATCTTGCGCACTTTCGGACGCTATCTGGCGCGGAGGACGCATTTGCGCAGTTCGGAGGCGATGAGCACGATCATGGCAAGGCCCAAGCATTCGACCCATGCGCCGGCGCTGAGCGGTACCGTACCGAAAGCGATGTTGAGGAATGGAATGTAGATCACCGCCAACTGCAGCACCGTGCTCAGTGCGAGCGCGCCCCATAGCCACTTGTTGGAGAACAGTCCGACGAACGCCGACTGCAAGTGCGAGCGCGAGGCAATCGCGTTCAGCATTTGGGCGAATACGAGAATCGTGAAGCCCATGGTGCGCGCTTCGGTCATTTGCGCATCGTGGCCGATCGCATCGACGGAGCGGTCGGTGAACAGGCCTCCGGCCAAATGCATGTCCATGCCAATCAGGGTGACGGCCGCCATAATCACACCAATGAAAATGATGTCGCCCCACATTTCGGCGTCGATCACACGGTCGGTGAGTTTGCGAGGTTTGCGTGCCATCACGTCATCGGTAGACGGGTCGACACCCATAGCGAGCGCGGGCGCAGCATCGGTGAGCAGGTTGATCCACAGCAGCTGCGTGGCGAGCAGCGGCACGATCACACCTTGGCTGCCAGGCTGGGTGATGCCGAGGAATCCAGCGAGCATCACGCCGCCGAACACGGTGAACACTTCGCCTACATTGGAGCTCAGCAGGTAGCGCAGGAACTTGCGGATGTTGTTGAAAATACCTCGTCCTTCGCGCACGGCTGCGACGATGGTGCTGAAGTTGTCGTCGGCGAGAATCATTTTCGCGCTTTGTTTGGTCACTTCAGTGCCGGTAATGCCCATGGCGACGCCGATATCGGCGGTTTTGACGGCGGGAGCGTCGTTCACACCATCGCCGGTCATGGCCACGATATTACCTTGCCGCTGCAACGATTCGACGATTTTCAGCTTGTGTTCCGGCGCGACTCGCGCATAGACGGACACTTCACTGGTCACCTTGTCAAAGGCCGCTTCGTCGGGCAGTTCGTCAAGCTGGCTGCCGGTCATGGCCTTGCCATCCTTGTCGATAATACCCAGATCGGTAGCGATGCGAGCTGCGGTCAGCGGGTGGTCGCCGGTAATCATTACCGTGCGGATACCGGCGCGATGTGCTTCTGCTACGGAATCACGCACTTCCGTACGCGGCGGATCGATGATGCCGACCATGCCGACCCAAATCAAATCATTCTCAAGCACATCGCTTTGTTCCGCAATATCGGCAACATGACCCGCGGAATTCAGCATGATTCCTGGCACTTGCGCAAGCGAAGCAGTACCGAGCGGACGGTAGGCCTGACCCAACGTGCGGTACGCGTCGGAAGAAAGCTGTTCGACAGTCGCAAGAATCTGCTGACGATCGCCTTCCGTAAGTGGACGAACGGCACCGCCGACCGCAATCCTGCTGCAATATCCAAGAAGCACATCGGGGGCACCCTTGGAGAAGACGGTCAAGCGGCCGGCATCGGTGTTGTCTTGTGCCACGATGGACATGCGCTTACGTTCGGAAGTGAAGGGGATTTCGCCGACGCGCTCATAGTTGGCATACTTGCGATTCGCCTTCACTTTTCGTGCTGCGACGATGAGTGAGACTTCGGTCGGGTCGCCGACCGCTTCCCACGTTACGTTTTCCGCATTTCCGGCAGAAGCGGCGACTTCGCGCAGTTCGCCGTCGTTTGCCAGCGCACCCACGGCAAGGGTTGCGACGGCTTCCGATTCGATGATCTCGCGTATTTGCGCATATTCCATGGTCTGCGAATCGACCACCATGCGGCCTTCCGGCGCATAGCCGGTGCCCGTGAGCTGCACTTCGCCGCTCGGCGTGACCACACGCTCCACGGTCATCTCATTGCGGGTGAGCGTACCGGTTTTGTCGGAGCAGATCACCGAAGCGGAACCGAGCGTTTCCACCGAATGCAGCTTCTTGACGATCGCATTGTGCATGGCCATGCGCTGCACGCCGAGCGCGAGCACTACCGTAAGAATCGCAGCCAAACCTTCCGGCACGGCCGCGACAGCCAGAGAAACGGCCAACAGTAGCGAATCGATTACATCGTGAACGTCTTGGAATCCTTCGGTAAGCGCGAGCGCGACCAGCACCACGACCGCGATGATACATACTGCGATGCCGAGGATTTTGGAAACGTAGTTCATTTCCTTTTGCAGCGGGGTTTCGTCATCCTCCGTGGCTTGCAGCAGGTCCGCGATTTTACCGACCTGCGTGCCCATGCCGGTGCTGGTTACGATGGCGCGGCCGGTGCCTTGCGTTACGGACGTGCCGTTGAACACCATGTTGGCGCGGTCGCCGAGGGCCTTCGCCTGTGCGAGGGTGTCGGTCTTTTTGCCGACGGGCACGCTTTCGCCGGTGAGGCTGGCTTCCGCGATTCGTAGGCTGGCGGCGGCGAAGAGGCGTCCGTCCGCGGAAACGGAGTCGCCTTCGCCGAGCACGATGATGTCGCCGGGCACCACGTCAACCGTGTTGATGCGTTCGATTTTGCCGTCACGCAGCACGTTGGTTTGCGGCGCGGTCATGCTGGAGAGCGCTTCGACGGCGGCTTCCGCCTTCGATTCCTGGATGTAGCCGAGCACCGCGTTGACGATAAGGATCAGCACGATGACGATGGCGTCGAACGGCAATGCTTCGCCGCCTTCCGCACCCGGTACGGCGTTGGCTCGTTCAATGAACCATGCGACGAGCGAAATGCCGGTCGCAGCCAGCAACAGGTAGACAAGGGGGTCTTTGAATTGTTCGAGGAATTTCTTCCATTTCGGCACCGGTGGTGCGGACGCGAGTTCGTTCGGTCCGTACTTGTCGAGTCGACGCTTGGCTTCCGCTTGACTCAGGCCGGTATTCAAATCGACACCAAGCGATTGCGCTACGGTTTGCGCATCGGCGAGCGACGGATCGACTTGCGTTTGCGTCGCGGTTTTTGCTGCTTGTTCGAAATTTCCCGAACTGGTATCGCGGAATTGGGTGGATTGATCTTCCTTGCGATCAACCATGATGATCTCCTTGGGAGCGCCGCGGAGTAGTCAGCACTCCCCTGCCGTTGCGATAGTGCGAAATAGCGGAAAATTGCGATTTTCGCAACCACTCGCCGAACTGGGCAATGCTGCGCGGTTGTGGGCACCGGGCGTACGCCATCGGTGCATTCCTGCCATTGTTACACACCGTGACCATTTTGCAAGAGCGCAACGCACCGTCTTTTGTCAAGATTTCACAAAATCGTGAAACATAATCTGCAATCTTATTTCGACCGCGCATTCGATTACACGGCAACACCGACGGCAATGTCGCTACCATCTTTGGCGGAAGTGTGATATGTTATCGGATGTTAGTAAACAAAATTACTTACGCTATGATTCGTAGCGTACATTGGCAACGTCGCAATGGATAGGGGTAGTTATCATGGCAGCTCAAGAAGCCGCGCAATCACAGCAAACGCAAGGGGTTCCGGAATCGCGCATCCTGCAGGCGCGGCAGGCGAACGCAAGCTGGCTCACCGATCCGACCGTATTCGCGGTGAATCGCAAGCCCGCGCACTCCAATCATCGGTATTTCCTGGGCGAAGCCACCGAACCAAAGCAGAATCTCGACGGCGAATGGAAAGTAAACGTCACTCAGGCAGCCAACGTCGACGTGGAAAACGCGCCGTTCGCCGCAGCTGACTTCAACGATGCCGGTTTCGGCGCGATCAACGTGCCCGAACACCTGCAGATGGCCGGCTATTTGAAGAACAAATATGTGAATGTGCAGTATCCATGGGATGGCCATGAGGATCCGCAGGAGCCGAACGTTCCCGAAAACAATCATGTGGCGATCTACCGCCGTTCCTTCACGCTCGACCGTCCGCTCGCCGCAACGCTGGAAAATGGCGGCACCGTCAGCGTCACCTTCCACGGCATGGCCACTGCGATCTACGTGTGGCTTAACGGCACCTTCGTCGGCTATGGCGAGGACGGTTTCACGCCGAACGAATTCGACATCACCGAAGCGCTGCACGTTGACGGCGACAACGTGCTCACCGTCGCCTGCTACGAATACGCGAGCGCCTCTTGGCTGGAAGATCAGGATTTCTGGCGTTTGCACGGCCTGTTCCGTTCCGTGGAGCTCGCCGCACAGCCTCGCGTGCATGTCGAAACCGTGCAGATCGAAGCCGACTACAATCCCTCCATGGCCGCCGGAACGCTGAATGCAACCCTGCAGTTGCGCAATGCAAACGACGCGGCCACCGTCAAGGCGAAACTGCGTGACGCAAACGGCACTGTGGTGTGGGAATCCACGCAATGCGCCAACGAAACCATCACCCTCAATTCCGGCGCGCTGAAGAACATTGCGCCGTGGAGCGCCGAAGAGCCAACCCTGTATGAGCTGACGGTGCTTGTTGTGGGCCATGACGGTCCGCTGGTCGAAAAGGTCGTGCAGCGCGTCGGCTTCCGTCGCTTCCGTATCGAAGACGGCATCATGAAGCTCAACGGCAAGCGCGTGGTCTTCAAGGGCGCCGACCGCCACGAATTCGACGCGAAGCGCGGCCGCGCCATCACCAGGCAAGACATGATCGACGACATCACGTTCTGCAAGAGGCACAACATCAACGCCATCCGCACCTCGCACTATCCCAACCAGGAATACTGGTACGACCTGTGCGACGAATACGGCATCTACCTGATCGACGAAACCAATCTTGAAACGCACGGCAGCTGGTGCCTGCCGGGAGACGTGGTCACCGAGGATTCCGCCGTTCCGGGCAGCAAGCCCGAATGGGAGGGCGCGTGCGTGGACCGTGTGAACAGCATGATGAAGCGCGACTACAACCATGCTTCCGTAGTCATCTGGTCGCTTGGCAACGAATCGTATGCGGGAGACGTGTTCCGCGCGATGAGCGTCCACGTGCACGAACTCGACCCGAACCGACCAGTGCACTACGAGGGCGTGACCCACAATCGCAAGTATGACGACGTGACCGACATCGAAAGCCGCATGTACGCGCACGCCGACGAAATCGAGGAATATCTCAAGTCCGATCCGAAGAAGCCGTATATTTCCTGCGAATACATGCACGCCATGGGCAATTCCGTCGGAAATATGGACGAATATGTTGCGCTGGAACGCTACCCGCAATATCAGGGCGGATTTATTTGGGATTTCATCGACCAGGCGATTCTTGTGCGCTTGCCCGATGGCGATGAACGTCTCTGCTACGGCGGCGATTTCGGCGATCGTCCGAGCGATTACGAGTTTGCCGGAGACGGTATTGTGTTCGCCGATCGCACGCCGTCGCCAAAGGCGCAAGACGTCAAGCAGCTGTATGCCAACGTGCGCATTGTGCCGGGTGAAACCGGCGTTGAGATCGCGAATGACAATCTGTTCGTTTCCACCGCCGACTATGTGTTCGTTACGCGCGTGCTTGCGGATGGCGAGCCGGTATGGCAGGCCGAACAGCGTTTTGATGTGCCGGCTGGCGAAACCAAGCACTTCGATATTGAATGGCCGTTGGAGGCCTACCGAGGCCAAGCCAACGAGCTCACGCTCGAAGTGAGCCAACGCCTTGCCGCCGCGGAAGAGTGGGCGTCGAAGGGCTACGAGCTGTCGTTCGGCCAGACCGTGGTTGCAGGCTCCAAGCCGGTTGCTGCCAGCGAGACGAAGCCTGTTGACGGCATCGTGACCGTTGGCCGTTGGAATGCTGGCGTGCAGGGATCCGGTCGTGAGATTCTGCTGTCGCGTACGCAGGGCGGCATTGTTTCGTACACGCTTGACGGCCGTGAATTCGTGCTGCGCAAGCCCACGCTCACCACGTTCCGCGCGCTGACCGACAACGATCGCGGTGCAGGCCACGGTTACGACCGCGCGCAGTGGGTCGGCGCAGGCCGTTACGCCAAGTGCGTCAACAACACCATCGAACAGGTCAATGACGATACGCTGAAAGCCGTATACGAGTACGAGCTCGCCACTCCGCAGCGCACGCACGTCACCATCACGTATGTGGCAGACACCACCGGCAAGCTGCACTTGAGCGTCGACTATCCGGGTGAAACTCAGGAAGCCCCGACCATTCCGGCTTTCGGTTTGGAATGGACGCTGCCGGTCGAATACTCCAACCTGCGCTTCTACGGCCCCGGACCCGACGAAACCTACGCCGACCGCAAGCATGCCAAGCTGGGCATTTGGAACACCAACGCTTACGACGATCATGCGCCGTACCTCATGCCGCAGGAAACCGGCAACCATGAGGATGTGCGTTGGGCTGAGATCACGGATGATGCCGGTCATGGCATGCGTGTGAGCCGTCACGGCGAATCAGCGTTCGCGCTCAGCCTGCAGCCGTACAGCGCATTCATGTTGGAAGAAGCCCAGCATCAGGACGAACTGCCCGCTCCGAAGCACATGTTCCTGCGCGTACTCGCCGCGCAAATGGGCGTCGGCGGCGACGATTCCTGGATGAGCCCGGTGCACCCGCAGTACCACATTCCAGCCGATAAGCCGCTCCACTTGGATGTGGATATCGAGCTGATCTGACACGTTGGGGCATGCCGGTTGCCCCAACAATTACGGGGGGTCCGCGTATTCTGCGGACCCCCTGCTTGCGTTATTGCGTTACCGCGTTACCGCCAATTTGCATTGGCGCTCATTGCCTCATATCATGCTCACCGCTCACCGCTGCGGATAGGAATCCTCAAAGAAGCGACGCTCGAGATGCACGATGGTGCGGAACACGTCGGCCTCCGAGCCATCCACCGACGCATACTCGTTGACGAGCGCGATCAGGCGGCCCGTCCAGGCGCGGAAATAATCGCCCTCATGCAAATCAACCCAACCCTTGTGCGCCGGAATCTGCTGAACGACGCCAGCGTCGATGGTGCGCTTGGCCCAGGCAAGATAAATCCATTCCATGCAGCACAGCGCAGTAATGAGTTCTTCCCAAGTTCCCTGAACCAGCTTGGTCAGATATTCGCAATATTCACGATTTGCCGGAGTCTGCTCGGAATTATTGTATTCTTCGTCAGTAATTCCGTATTCCTTAAGGAATCCGGTAAAATATGTTGCTTCATTGTCAGCAAACCATTGCGATTGTTTCGCCAGCATATCTTTGGTTTCCTGACGCGGCGCAAGTTCAATCGCATGTGCCATGATGCCCTGATTAAAGAACTTGAAATCCTGAATTAAATAAGACTTCAAAATCGATTCTGGAAGTGTATCATCCAGCAATTCATTCACAAAACGCGAATTGATTGCCTGATTCCATTCGTCGGCCGCCGACATATACAGCTGATCGGCTACGGAACCCGGCTCGGCTCCCAACCACGCATAATCGCCGCTTGCGGACTGCGGCGCTTCCGGAACATGATTCATGGTCACAAGACCCCCTCGGTTAATGCGGCCAATGCAAACGCAACGCACATCTCCTCGCTCCGTTCCGCCGTGGCTCGCTGTGATGGCGCCATAATAGCCGCCGTTCCCAACGTACCGAACGCGCCACCGAAACGCAAGAAGCAGAACGCTTCCATGACAGCCATGACCGCACTCAATCTCGGCGAATCATTGCGCGAATTTGTTGAGGCGGCGATCGTAGGTCATGAGGCCGTTGAGCTCTTCTTCGACGTCGGAAACCTGCGTATACACGTAGCCCGCCAATCCGCGTGATTCCAACGATTCCGCCGAATCAAGCACGGAACGGACGGCAGTGCGCCAATCCTCAATCGAATCGTATTCACCGTAGCCGTACGCGCGCGAAACCGCAGCATGATCGGCAACCAACTGCGCCAATCCTCCGAATTCCGAAATCACGAACGCACGAACGCCATGCTGTGCAACCGGCAACACCGCGTAATGCGCGGCACGACGACGCCGCTTATGCCGCTTTTCATATTCGGCCACATACCCACGCAATGGCCCCTTATCCGGGTAGATTTCCAGCGGACGGAAGTAGTTGTGCACGCTGTGAAAATCGCCGCAACGCTGGTCGTACCAGCCACTCGTGGCGTCGACCGGGCGCGTCGGGTCAAGCGCATGAATGCGTTCCGCCGCATCGCACGCGTCGAACTGCCCCCACCCTTCGTTGAACAGCACCCACGTGACGATCGACGGGTGGCCGGCAAGCATGTGCACCATGGCATCGCAAGTGCGCGACCAGTCGCGGCGGTACGTCGAATCGTCGGCACCGAGCGCCGCGAAATGCTTCGCCGTGTCGTCGCGGTACTTGTTCCATGTGGCACGCATGAGCGTCGGCTTGCGGTTGGTGGCCCACGCGTTGTATTCGCCGCCACCCGACACCGCGTCCTGCCATACCAGCATGCCGAGGCGGTCGCAATGGTAGTACCAGCGCGCCGACTCGATTTTGATATGCTTGCGCAGCATAGTAAAGCCGGATTCTTTCATGGCGGTTATGTCATGCACCAGCGCTTCATCACTCGGCGCGGTCAGCAGGCCGTCCGGCCAATAGCCCTGGTCGAGCACACCCTTGAGGAACACCGGCTTGCCATTGAGATGGAAGCGCGCGATACCCTTCAAATCAGGCTTAATCTCAACCGTGCGGAACGCGCAATACGAGCGCACAATATCTTGCTTTTCCTGCGATTTCGCGGGTTTCTCTTGAATTTCCTGCGATTCTTGCTGCAGCTTTTCCTGCTTTCCCTGCGATTTCGCCGCACCAAATTCCAGCGTCGCCGTCACGTCATACAAATACGGATCGTTCGGCGACCACAAGTGTTCGGCCCGCGTTGCGATTTCCGTGCGCACCTTACGCATGCCAGCCGGCAGCAGTTCGTCCGCGACGATCGTGCCGTCCGCGGGATCGGCTACGACGATATGCAGTTTGGCATTCGGCTTGTCTCCGCCGATTTCCGCGCGAATAAACAATCTGCCGTCGGCGGCGCCCTTCAGCGTAAGCGTCTGCACGTACGCTTCCGGCACGATCTCCATCCACACGCTCTGCCAAATGCCGCTTTGCGCGGTGTACCAAATCCCCTCGCGCTCGATTTTCTGCTTGCCGCGCATTTGCGTGCCCGAATCGTTCGGATCGTACACGCACAACGCAATCTCGAAAGCATCATCGGGATCGACGAATGCCGAAATATCGACGTCAAACGGCAAATATCCCCCGACATGCATCCCTGCAAACTGCCCGTTGATAAAGCAGGCGCACACGTAATCGACCGCTTCGAAATGCAGCATCAAGCGGTTCGCATCGCCGATCTGCCGAACCGCTTCCCCTCCCCCAAGCGTCACGGGATGCACCACCGTGCGATACCAGATCATATTGTCTGGGTAAATCGTCTGATGCACGCCGGAAAGCGCGGATTCCGGGGAGAACGGCACCAAAATCTTGCCGTCGAACGTTTCGGGGATGGCCGCTTCCTTCACTGCCTGCACCGCTTCGTCACGGGTGAGCACAGCCGCGGATTTGCGCCATTTCGAGCCGTTGCCGCTTTCGGGAATGGATACGATCGCGTAATCCCAGAATCCGTTGAGCATGGTGTGATTGCCGCGCACCATGGTTGGGCGCGGATGCTCGTTCAGGATTGGCGTGCGGTCGTTTTCCAGTTTGCGTTCGCCGTCTTTTGCAGGGCAGAACGCCTTGTGGGCGTCGTTGGAAGACAACCATTCGCCGGCGATCTGTTCGCCCCAGGGCGTCCACAACTGCTGCAGCGGCTCTTGGGAACGCATTTTCGTAGGCGCGGCTTTCAGCACTCGCTTGACGTCCAACATAAGAGCCTCCCTGCAGCATCGCATTTCCCTCAACTTCCCCATTGTAACGAGAGGAATGGCAAAGAGAAATAGCGATTGTTACGGATTTTGAAATCGATTCAATCCGGATTGCACTATAGATTTGTAAAATCGTATATAGAAAGTCGAATATTGCACATTAGATTTACAAGTCGGATTTGCAAAATCAGATATAAAAAGCCGGTGCAAGAACTTCGTAATTCCTTGCACCGGCAATCAGAACAACTCACCTTAGCGGCAAATCAGGCCAAATCAAGCCGAATCCCCAGGTGAATCAGCGAATCAGCCTTCCAGCTTGGCCTTTTCGGCGGCAAGACGGGCCGCCTCGGCCTCACGACGAGCCTTCAGCTCCGAATCGAAGCGAGCGAGCTCCTCTTCAACGGCCTCCGGCGGAATCTTCGCGAAAATCGGATGCGGCTTCGGCACTGCAGTGCCGGCCACGATCGGCTCGGAAGCCCACGGATGCACGGTTTCGCCCAGCTTGTAGTCGCCGGTGATGATCGGATACATGAAGCCCGGCTTGTCGAGATCCTCGACCTCTTCCAAGCGCGGCAACGGCGAGAACGTGCCTGTGCCGCCGAGAGCCTCCCACACCTTCTGCGCGGAATGCGGCAGGAACGGGGCCAGCAGGTGGTTCGCGTCGGACACGGCCTGGGCGGCAACGTGCAGCACGGTGCCGAGGCGAGCCGGATTGTCCTTGATCTTCCACGGTTCGGTGGCGGAAATGTACTTGTTGATGTCGCCGACCACGCGCATGGCTTCGCTCAGCGCGTTCTTCTGGCGATGGTTCTCGATCAGCGAACCGACCGTGTCGAACGCGGCCTTGGTTTCGCTCAGCAGAGCGCGATCCCCATCGGTCATTTCGCTCTCATCGAGCGCCGGAATCTCACCGAAGTTCTTGTTCATCAGATTGGCCACACGGTTGACGAGGTTGCCCCAGGAAGCGGCAAGCTCCTCGTTGTTGTGGCGCACGAACTCAGCCCATGTGAAGTCGGAATCGGAGCTTTCCGGACCGGCCACGGAAATGTAGTAGCGCACGGCATCCACAGGGTAGCGGGCGAGAATGTCCTTCACATAAATGACGATGCCACGCGAAGACGAGAACTTCTTGCCTTCCATGGTCATGAATTCGGAAGCCACGACCTGCTCCGGCATGTTCAGCGGACCGAGCTTGCCGGTTTCGCCGCCCTTGGAGCCCTGACCGTTGTAGCCGAGCATTTCGGACGGCCAGATCTGGGAGTGGAACGTGATGTTGTCTTTGCCCATGAAGTAGTAGCCCGGGGTTTCCGGATCATTCCACCATGCGCGCCATGCTTCCGGATCGCCCTTGCGGCGAGCCCATTCGATGGATGCCGACAAGTAGCCGATCACCGCGTCGAACCACACGTACAGCTTCTTGTTCGGATTGTCGATCCAGCCGGCAACCGGAACGGGAATGCCCCAGTCGATGTCACGCGTGATGGCACGCGGCTTGACTTCCTTGAACAGGCCGATGGAGAAGTTGATGACGTTGGTACGCCAGCCTTCGCGGGTCTTCAGCCATGCGAGATTGGCTTCGGCGAGCGCCGGCAGGTCGAGGAAGAAGTGTTCGGTTTCCTCAAAGCGCGGGGTTTCGCCGTTGATTTTGGAAACGGGATTGATGAGCTCGTCCGGGTCGAGTTCGTTGCCGCAGGCGTCGCACTGGTCGCCGCGGGCACCGTCGGCACCGCAGATCGGGCAGGTGCCTTCGATGTAACGGTCAGGCAGGGTGCGGCCGGTGGACGGCGAGATGGCGACCTTCTGGGTGCCCTTATAAATGTAGCCGTTGGCGAGGCACTGCTTGAACAGTTCCTGCACCACCTGCTCGTGATTGCCGGTGGTGGTGCGGGTGAACAGGTCGTAGCTCAGGCCGAGATCGCACAGATCCTTGGCGATCACACGGTTGTAACGGTTGGCGAGCTCCTGTGCGCTGACGCCTTCCTTGTCGGCTTCCACCAGGATCGGGGTGCCGTGCTCGTCGGTGCCAGACACCATCAGCACGTCATTGCCCTTCATGCGCTCGTAGCGCGCGTATACGTCGGAGGGCACGCCGAATCCGGCGACGTGACCGATATGACGGGGGCCGTTAGCATACGGCCAAGCAACATTCACCAAAATATGACTCATGGTGCCCGATTATACAAAGCGCCATATCCCGCATTTTCCATGTATTTCGGTAGTTGGATTTTTATTGGAGGATGGACGTGCGATCATCGATTTCAATCGTTTGAAATAGTTTGCATCATAATTTGCATATCTGCCGATCTATCCACATTGTTGCATTACGTAACAATCATTTTCCACATATCCACAGATTTTCGGGGGCTGGTGGCGCAACGGAATTCGAATCCGCTACGGTACCGTCATGGACACTCCACCACCCCTTCTGGGCAACGATGACCTTCCGGGCCCGATGTGCCTGAACCTGCTGGCCTCATCCGGCGCGCTGTGCAAGCTCGACAGCGTGAACGCCTATTCATGCCACGATTCGGACACGTTGTACGGGCGGGCCTGCATCATCGCGACATTGCTGCCGAGCCGGTCCGTGGCATGTTCACGCACCGCCGCATGGGTTTGGCTAGGCGGCACCTTCCCCGAATCCATCGACATTATCGCGAGAGCCCACTATCGAGCGCTACGTTACGGCCGTAAAATCAACGTTTTCAACCGTCTCGCACCAAACGAACACACCATCAAAGTCGGTCCGATCATCGTGACCACGCCTGTTCGCACCGCATGCGATCTCGCATTGAACTGCACCCCCGAAAGCGAATCGTTGGTTTCCGAAATCATCTGCATGCTCATGCAGGAATTTCATTTCCGCTCCAACGATTGCATGCAAATCATGCAGGAGACGAAGCATATTCGCAACGCGCCACAGGCGCGCAACTACATTCTCGCGATCGACGGAAGAAGCGACGAATATGAGCGCAGCGCATAGCAGGCATAAGGCGCGGCACGCGACGCACGCCGACAGGATAGGTGCCGACAGAGCAAACGGATTCCGCAGACTGCTCGGAATCCAAGAAAAACGCAGGCCACGGACGCATCGCGCGACGCATCGGGATGCGCGGAATCTCGCACACCGTGCACAGCGGACGCGCCGCGAACCGCCGCCATACCAGCCCAAACCGCGGCCGAAACCGCTGGTGGATCCGCCGTCTCCCCCAATTCCATTGACGCCGCTGGTGGCGTGCAGTCCGGACACACCGCAGGACGTGCTATGGCATATCGCGGAATACGCGCCGCAACTGCGCAAATGGCTGGTCGCCAATCCTTCCGCAACACCGGCGATGTTGGACTATCTTGCGCAAGTCGGCGGGCCGGACGTGGCCCGCGCCCTGCAAATACTGCTGGAATCGTTGGAATCGTGCGGATCGCAAGCATGCAGCTAACACTTGCGCGACGGGCAATCGCACGATAGGCAATCGCCGGACGGTAAATAATGTGGACTTACTGCTTCATCGCAAGAACCGCATTGTAGACCTGCTTGCGATTGGCAAGCGAGCCGTCCGCAAGGGGATGCTCGGCAACGACCTGCGAAATCGCGTCTTTGATGCGCAGATTGTCTTCCTGCGCACGGTCGATCGACAGCACCGCCAAGTCTTCGACGCTCAACGATGCGGGGGCAGCAGCGTCAGCCTCCTCTTCGGAAGCGCCGGCAACGACCAACACCATTTCGCCGCGCGGCGGCTCGTCGATCACGCTCTGGCGAATCTGCTCGATGGTTCCGCGACGGATCTGCTCAAAATCCTTGGTAAGTTCACGGCAAAGCGCCATCTTGCGGTTCGGACCGAACACGTCAAGCAGGTCGGCCATGGAATCGTCGATGCGATGCAGGGTTTCGTAAAACACGATGGTGCGGCGTTCAGAACGCAGGGTACGCAGGTATTGCACGCGTTCGGAATGCTTGCGCGGCAGGAATCCTTCATAGCAGAAGCGGTCGGTGGGCAGTCCTGAAAGGCACAGCGCGTCCAGCACTGCGGACGGGCCGGGAGCGCAGGTGACGGGCAGACCACGTTCGATGGCGCGACGCACGATCGCGAGGCCCGGATCGTTGATGGTCGGCATGCCCGCGTCGGACACGACCAGCACGGTAGCGCCGGTTTCCACCTGATCGAGCAGACCGTCGGACTTGTCTCGCTCGTTGTGATCGTGGTAGGCCACCACGCGGCCGTTCACGTGCACGCCGAGACGGTTGGCGAGCGCGTAGAGACGGCGGGTGTCTTCGGCGGCCACGATGTCGGCGCGTTCCAGGAGCGCAATGAGGCGTGCGGAGGCGTCGGCCGTGTTGCCGATCGGCGTGGCAGCCATCACCACCGTGCCTTGCGGAACGTCGGTTCCGCACACGAGGGCGTCAAGTCCCGTACCAGACTGTTCTGTTCCAGACTGTTCCGCCGCTGTCGGCGATTCTGCCATCTCCGCCGTATTCACCATTCCCGCAGTTCCCGTTACTGCTGCCGTATTCGCACTCAACTCATTCAGTTTCAAGTCCAACGTCTCATTCATGCGTTCCATGCCTTCAGCCTATCCAACGCAAAGGAAAACAACCCTCCCCGCGTCCTAAACCCCCAATCGCTGGAACAATCCGGACACAAAACAGACCCTCAGCGGGGTGATTCCCCCACCCACTGGAACAATCACCCCGCTTACAGCCCCAGTAACGTCCCAAAACATCCAGACATTGGAACAATTCGGACGCCAACAGGCTTAAAAACGTCCTGATTCTTCCAGTGACTGGAAGAATCCGCCCGCAAACGCATGCTTACACCGCGCACACGTACTTACCTCGTGTACATACGTGGCAGCGAATCGGCCATGCGTATGAAGCTGTTGCGCGCGAAAGCGTTGAAATCGCGCGCATACGGCGATTCCGGCAGCGGAATGCCATATGCGCCCGTGCCAGCAGCGCCCGAATCATTGCCCCAGACCGCCGGATATGCGCCGGTCACGGCATGCACGTCGGAATCCGTATCGGGGGTAATCACCTTGCTGGTTTCGTTTTGATGACCGAACATGGAGAATTTTCCGGCCGCCGCATGCAACGCTTCGAGCAGCGCCCGCGATTGCCGATTCAGATTCCCATCAACCGATTGCGCAAGATTTTCCGCCACGATTCACACTCCCTTGTATTTGCCGTATTCGCCTAGTCTTGCATTGCCCCAACCGCTCTCGCATTGCCTTACTGCTGTTTCCACTCTATCTTCCGCGCCATCGAAACACACTTTCGTACCGTCAACATGCGCGATTCGTGTTCAGCGGCCCCACTATTTGATTTGTTGACCTCACGATTCCGTTTTTCGCCGCCTTTTTTCAAATCGTGAGGTCACCAAATCAAAATCATGAGGCCCCCCAAAAAAAAACCAAAATCGTGAGGTCACAACGCCAAATCACAATGAGCGATACGCGATATACCGGATATATCGCATACTCTAAAGCCAAACAGCCAAACGCCAAACACCCCCAAACCAAAATCACCCACCGCAGTTGGCACTTTGCGTCCGTTTGTGCAGATTTGCCAACCGTCGGGCATTACTAGGCGCCGCATTAGAGGGTCGCTGGTAGGCTGACATTGGTTCCGCAAGGCCAACCCACACAAGGCAGCCTGAACCACTTAATTTTGGACGTTTAGATGTAAGGTACTCACAGAGAGCATTTCATGGGAATTATCAACTTCTTCATTAATCTGCTCAAGGATCCACGCACGGCGATCGCCAGCTGGATCTCCATGGGCGTCGCCCCCACGCTTGGTTTCATCTTCCTGATTGTGTTCGTCGAAACCGGCGTCGTGTTCTTCCCGTTCCTGCCGGGCGACTCCCTGCTGTTCGCCGCCGGCTTCTTCGCCGCGCCCGACGCCCAGACCGGCGTTTCCGCACTACCGCTGTTCGCGCTGCTGCCTGTGGTCTGGTGCGCTCCGATCATCGGCGACCAGTGCAACTACTGGATCGGCCACTTCTTCGGCCGTCGCATCATCGAATCCGGCAGAGTCAAGGCTATGACCCCCGAACGCCTCGCCAAAACCGAAGGCATGATCGAAAAGTGGGGCCCGCTCGCCGTGTTCCTCGGCCGTTTCTTCCCGTTCATCCGCACGTTCATGCCGTTCATTTCCGGCATTTCCGGCATGCGTTGGAGCCGTTTCACCCCGTTCTCCGTGCTCGGCGGCCTGTGCTGGTCCACCCTGTTCACGCTGCTCGGCTACTTCTTCGGCGGCATTCCGGCCGTGCAGAAGCATTTCGAGCTGGTCATCATTGCGATTCTCGTGCTGTCGCTGATTCCTACCTTCGTCGGCTTGCTCAAAGCAAAGTTCGGCAAAAAGAAGGCTGATACCGCGACCGCGGAAGCCTGATCTTACGTTTTCTCCTTTTCTTGCGATTGCGGTGTCTTTCGATTTTTCGGAAGGCACCGTTTTCGTATGCTTTCGCATGCTTTTCCTGCAAGGGATATTCCGCAACACGCGAATCTCGCAGATTGCATTCGTACAGACTTCGTACTAGAATCGCGAGAGTTGTCTTGCTTAGCGTGTTGCTAGACATGACTTGGGGCCGTAGCTCAGTTGGTAGAGCGCTTCGTTCGCATCGAAGAGGTCGCGGTTTCGACTACCGTCGGCTCCACTAAGCCCGCTGCATTCATTCCACCGCAGCGGGCTTTTTCTTTTCCTAGCCACCAGACAAATCTGCCATACGTAAGCGAGATGGGGCGAAAAATCAGGCCTGGGATACGCGCTGACGCACGAAAGCGTCGAGCGAGGCCGCGTCAATGCCCTCGTAGCCCTTGATCGAGGCGAACTGCGGGCCGTTGGAATTGTCGATCTGCATGAACCCGGTCTGGCCGATCGTCGTCGCGCCGGAGGCGACGGCCGAACGCAGGCCCGACATGGAATCCTCAATCGCAATGCAGTACTTCATATCTTCCGGAGCGATGCCCAAGCGACGACCCGCCTCCAAATACGGGGCCGGAGACGGCTTCTTCTCAACATCATCATCGCCGCACACGTAGCCCGCAAACGCGCCAGCCGGCGCTTGGGCAACCAGATTCTCCGCAAGATGACGCGGCGACGTGGTGACCAGCATCGAAGGAACGCCAGCGTCACGCAGCGCGACAAGCACGTCTTCCACGCCTTCGATCCACGGAATGCGCTCGAATTCCTTTTGGGCGACGTAATCGATCATGCCCTGGCCGATCTCTTCAATCGACAGCTGGCAACCATGCTCCACCATGCGACGGGCCACATCCGGAACCGGCGTGCCCGAACCCTGCCAGGCGAGCTCCTCATCCCAATATCCGCCATGCGCGGCTGCGATTTTCATCTCGCCCTCATGCCAATACGGTTCGGAATCGATCAGCGTGCCGTCCATATCCCAAAACACGGCCTTGATCATCAGGTTCGTCTCGGTCATGATGTTCCTTCCCTACGACCGTCGGACGCGGAGCACCGGATTTCCGGGCAGCGCCGTCCATCGCGACTTCCACTGCCATTTCAGCAGAGCGGCAAGACGGCAGCATTCGCGAGTCGCGGCAAAACGGCAGACAACAAACAGGCATACAAGCGAGGCAAACGAAAAGCGCCCGGACGGTCCTCCATCCGAGCGCTTCCCATATCGACGCAATACTTCGCGCCTACGTATTCGCAAAATCATCCGATTTTTTTCACGAATTATCGGCAACCCCCATCGCTATAATCCATGAAATTCGAAAATTTCACTTGTATCGGGAGATTTGAAATTCACTCTCCCTGATTTTCACTGTTTTCCACAGCGGTTTCAGCGGCCTTTTCCGCATTTTCCGCCTTCCAGCGAGCGATGCAACGTTCCACGCGCTTGTATCCGATGATCTTCGGATCAAGCCCGGCCTCGCGGAAAATCGCGGCAGGCGAGCCACCTTCGGCATACCTGCGCATGCAATCATCGCGAAACTCCTTGGAGTAACAAATACGATACTGGGTGACCGATTCCACGGCATCCAGAGACCCGAGATACTTGCGGGTCTTAGCTGTGAACGCAACTCTTGGCACTGTACGCTCCTAACCTTTCCTGTTCTCGCCGCATATCTTACCCCCTCCTCCATGATTATTCATGGGCAAAGAGAACCATCTTTCACCGAAGCACCTTGACGACCGGAAGAATGACAGTTAGAACGCGGATACTCAACATTATTCCCCACAACGACGACATCGTCGCAGGAAGCAATGCATTTGGTAAAACCAAATAACAAAACAGGCACATCTGTTGCCAGATATGCCTGTTTTTGAATTTTTTTTCAATGTTTTCTGAAAATCAGTCAATCCCCCAAAGCACGATAGACCTAGAAATCGGCTGAGCAACGGGTTTACCCCTCTCAATCCCCTCGTTTTCGCCTGCGACACCCCCACCGCGCGTGTCATACGCATCAGCCGCGACACGCGCGGCCTCCACGGACTCGCGCGACGGCAGCTGACGGGCGTCGACCTGAATCTGCCGACGCCACATGCGAGCGCGGCGGGAACGTTCGATTTCCACAATGTCACCGTCCGCATCGGCCGCGAACACGCTGGAACCGGCCGGCCGGCGCAATCGCTCGACTTGCCGGCGCAGCTCGCGGTTCTCCTCTTCCAAGGAAAGGATCCGCGCGATGCCAGCCAGGTTGATGCCTTCTTCCTGACTCAGCTGCTGCGCTTTCGCAAGGCGCGAGATGTCTCGCAGCGAATACCGGCGAGCGCCACCGTCCGTGCGTTGCGGCACCACCAGCCCCAAACGATCGTATTGGCGGAGCGTCTGCGGATGCACGTTGGCGAGTTCGCCGGCGCGACCGACCGTGAACATCGGCAGTTCGATGTCGAAACCAACTTCATCCGCCCCGTCCAGATCGGCCCTGCCGGCCACGATCGCCATTGCGCACATGTCGTACAGCATTTTGGCCTGCCGCGCCGCACGGGCTTGGGAGGTCCGGGATGCGCGTGCCATGGCAATCAGCGCTCCTTGGCAAGTTCGTCAGCGAAATCGCCGCACTCCTTGTCGAATTCCTTCGCCGCATGCTTGACTTTCAGGCTCGGCTTGTCGGGAATGCGGATTTGCACACGCCCGATCAGATCGCCGTCGCCCTGCCTGTTGGCCACGCCCCTGCCGGAGATGCGCACTTCGGTGCCGCTGGACGAGCCTGCCGGCACTTTGAAGGTGACTTCGTTGCCGTCGATATCCTGTGCGGTCACTTTCGCGCCCGCCACAGCCTGACCGACGGTGATTGGCAGATCCATGATGATGTCACGCTTGCGCAGGCTGAATTTCGGATCTTCGGCAACGTTGATCTGCAGGTACAGATCGCCGTTTTTTCCGCCGTTACGACCCGGCTTGCCCTTGCCTGGAATACGGATTTTCTGCCCGTCACGCACGCCCGCTGGAACATGCGTCTTGAACTTTTTCCCGTCGGCAGACAGTGAAACCGTTGCCCCCTTGACCGACTGGCGGAAAGTCAGATTGATCTTGGAATTGCGGTCTTCGCCATCTTCCGGCTGCGCAGCCTGCTCGTAGCTGCCCCCGTAGGGGTTGCCAGCCCCGGCAGGGCCACCAGCGCCGCCACCGAACATCGAGAAAATATCGTTGATATTCGGATTGCCGCCACCGGTCTGGAAGCGGATGCGCGAGCCATTGCCGCCCGTGCCATACGCTCCAGCGCCAGCGCCACCGCCGAACATCGAGCCGAAAATGTCGGAGAATGCCCCCGCGTCGAATCCGCCCGCACCGGAGCCGCCGGCGAAGCGCGCGCCGCCCATGCCGAACTGACGGATGGCGTCGTACTTCTGGCGGTTGTCTTTGTTGCTGAGCACGTCGTACGCTTCGGAAATGTCTTTGAACTTTTCCTCCGCTTCCTTGGTCTTGTTCAGATCAGGATGGTACTTGCGCGCCAGCTTGCGGTACGCTTTGGTAATCTCATCGTCCGTGGCGTCTTTGGAGACACCGAGGACCTTGTAGAAATCCTTGCTCAGCCATTCATTCTCAGCCATGATGTGCCTCCTTTCACGAGGTTGCTGATGTCAAATGCCTGTTGTTGTTGAAATCGCTGTCACTGCGCTAGCTCTGCGGGGACGCCACGACCACGCGAGCCGCGCGAATCACGCGGTCGCCGATACGGTAGCCGGCTTCCACCACGGTGTCGACGGTTTCCTTCTCGGCCTGCGGATCCGGCTTGTGCAGGATCGCGTCATGCTTGGTCGGGTCGAAATCCTCGCCTTTTTCGCCGAACTTCTCGACGCCGAACTTTTCGAACGCCTTGTCGATTTTGGCGGAAACGGCTTTGAAGGATTCGTCCATTTCGCTGTGTTCGCGAATGCGATCGATGTCATCAAGTGCCGGCAGCAGTGCGGTCAGCACGTCGATGATGCCGTGCTGGCGGAAGCGTTCCTGCTCCTTCTGCGAACGATTGCGGAAGTTGATGAATTCCGCACGTTCGCGCTGAAGGGCTTCCAAGTATTCCGCCGCTTCCTTCTTGGCCTGGCCAAGCGGAGTCAGCGTATCTTCACCATCTTGCGTCGCACCATCCGCAGCATCGCCGTTTTCTTGCGATTCGGAAGATGCTGCGTTCGCTGCAGTTGCTGCAGAATCTGCAGAATCGGAAGTTGCACTTGCTGCAGAATCGCCATTATTCTGCGATTCCTGCGATGCACCGGCTGCAGGGGCGGCCTGCCCGGACAGGTTGTCCATGTCGGGCAGGTCGTTCAGATATTCGTCCTTGTTGAAGTCGGACATGATTACTTGTTGTCCTTGTCGTCATCGTCCACGACTTCGGCGTCAACCACGTCGTCGTCAGCGGGAGCGGAACCGGCGGCACCTGCGGCGCCTGCGGCATCGGCGGCACCCTGCTGTGCGTAGAGGGCCTGGCCGATCTTCTGGGCGGAGGTCATCAGCTCGCTCTGGGCGGACTTGATCTTCTCAATGTCCTCACCCTTCAGGGCTTCCTTGAGCTCGTTGACCTTATCGGTGACTTCCTTGGCCACATCGTCGGAGAGCTTGTCTTTATTGTCGTTGACGAGCTTCTCGGTCTGATAGGCGAAGGATTCGGCCTGGTTGCGGGTTTCGGCGTCTTCCTTGCGCTTCTTGTCTTCGGCTTCGTGAGCTTCGGCTTCCTTGACCATGCGGTCGATTTCGTCCTTGCCCAGGCCGGAACCGCCGGTGATGGTCATGGACTGTTCCTTGCCGGTGCCCTTGTCCTTGGCGGACACGTGCACAATGCCGTTGGCGTCGATATCGAAAGTGACCTCGATCTGCGGAACGCCACGCGGAGCCGGAGCGATGCCGGTCAGCTCGAAGGTGCCCAGCGGCTTGTTGTCGCGAGCGAACTCACGCTCGCCCTGATAGACCTGAATGAGCACGGACGGCTGGTTGTCTTCAGCGGTGGAGAAGACCTCGGAACGCTTGGTCGGAATGGCGGTGTTGCGGTCGATGAGCTTGGTCATGATGCCACCCTTGGTCTCGATGCCGAGGGACAGCGGGGTCACGTCGATGAGCAGCACGTCCTTGCGGTCGCCCTTGATGACGCCGGACTGCACGGCTGCGCCGACGGCCACGACTTCATCCGGGTTCACGGACTGGTTGGCTTCCTTACCGCCGGTAAGCTCCTTGACGAGCTCCTTGACGGCCGGCATACGAGTGGAACCGCCGACGAGCACCACATGGTCGATGTCGGAAACACCGATGCCAGCGTCGTGCAGCACGTTGTTGAACGGGGTGCGGCAGCGGCCCAGCAGGTCGGAGGTCATGCTCTCGAAGTGGGCACGGGTCAGGGTTTCGTCCAGGTGCACCGGAGTGCCGTCAGGGGTCATGGCCAGATACTGCATGGAGATGGAGGTGCTCGAAGAGGAGCTCAGCTCCTTCTTGGCCTGCTCTGCGGCTTCCTTCAGGCGCTGCAGGGCGATCTTGTCCTTGCTCAGGTCGATGCCGTACTTGTTCTTGACTTCGCCGACGAGCCAGTCGATGATCTTCTGATCCCAATCGTCGCCGCCCAGGTGGTTGTCGCCGTTGGTGGCCTGCACCTGAATGGTGGAGAAGCCGTCGTCGTCCTTGCCGATCTCCAGCAGGGACACATCGAAGGTGCCGCCACCGAGGTCGAAGACCAGGATGGTTTCGTCTTCCTTGCCCTTTTCGAGGCCGTAGGCCAGTGCGGCTGCGGTCGGCTCGTTGATGATACGCAGCACGTTCAGGCCTGCGATGGTGCCGGCGTCCTTGGTGGCCTGACGCTGAGCGTCGTTGAAGTATGCCGGGCAGGTGATCACGGCGTCGGTGACCGGTTCGCCGAGGTAGGCTTCGGCGTCGCGCTTCAGCTTCATCAGCACCTGTGCGGAGATCTCCTGCGGAGTCCACTTCTTGCCGTCGATTTCAACGGTCCAGTCGGTGCCCATGTGGCGCTTGACGGAGCTGATGGTGCGGTCGACGTTGGTCACGGCCTGACGCTTGGCGACTTCGCCGACGAGGATCTCGCCGGACTTGCTGAATGCCACGACGGACGGCGTGGTGCGAGCGCCTTCAGCGTTCACGATAACGGTGGGCTGGCCACCTTCAAGAGTTGCGATGCAGGAATTAGTAGTACCCAGATCGATGCCAACTGCGCGTCCCATAACTTGTCTCCTTTGTAGATAGGTTCGCTATGCGTTTTCTGTTCTGTTCGTTCTTTCGCCCGAGTTTCGGTTTTCCGTCTCTCGAACTTTCCAAAACTTGAGCCTACACCACTCAACTTTGAATCGCAAGCGATTATTCCCAAATCTACAAAAAAGTTGAGCGAAGAGAGCTCAACTTTTTGCCGGGTGCAATCTTAAGCGCAATCTCAAGACACGATTTCAAGGTGAGATCGCCATCAAACCCGATCGTACGGTGAGATAAAAGATCCGGATCACACTGCGACGCGTGCGATCCGGATCCAATCTGCGATCTTCAGACCACTTCAGATTTTCAGCGGCTGATCTTGGCGGTCTTGACGATCATCGCGATTGCGGCCAGCATGGCGATCGCAAGTGCGGCGATGGTGATCGCGGCACCGGTGTTGCCGAGCACACCGGACTTCGGATTGTTGCTCACCTTGCCGGAAGCGATCACGTCATTCTTACCGTCACCCGGCTTCTCATCTGAGGAATCGCGGGCCGGAGCTTGGAAGTCGACGGTCACGGTCTTGCCGGACTGGCGGCCGGTGACGGTGAGCGTGTACTCGTTGCCTTCAGCAACTTTGTCGAACGCGATGCTGGTGGTCTGAGCGGTCTTGACGCGCACGCCGGAAACCGGAGTGGAGCTGTCGGAAGCGGCGAGAACGTTGCCGGACTTGTCCTTAAGCTCATAGGAGAGCACTGCGTCGCCGTTGAATCCGGTGGATTCGGCCACATACTTGCCGTCGGTGAGCTTCACTTCGGTCTTGGCGTCGTTGGAGAGCGACTTCTGATCGTCGGAGGTGGAGGCAAGGCCGAGGGTGTTGGCGATGGTGTAGAAGTTGTCGGTCTGGTCGGTCAGGCCAATCACGCGCTGGGCGCCAGGGCCGGAAGCGGCGATGCGCAGCTGGGTGCCGGTGTGAGCCATGTCGCCGCCGTTGTAGCCGCCGTCCTCATCGCGGGAGTCGGCTTCAGCGGTGCCGTAGGAGACGACCATATTGTTGCCGTCAGCGGTCTTGAGCACGGTGGAGAGTGCGTAGGCCGGCTGAGCGTTGAGGATCTGGGAAGTGTGGGCGTGGTCGGCGGTGACGATCACGAGGGTGTTGGTCAGGTCAACGTTCTTCATGGCGTAGGCGATGGCCTGATCGAAATCGTCGGTTTCACCGATCTGGCCGCAAGCGTTGCCAGCGTGGTCCTGCTTGTCGATGGAAGCGCCCTCAACCTGCAGGAAGTAGCCATTCGCGTCGCTGGCCGGGTTGGCTTCGAGCAGATCGAGCGCCTTCTTGGTCATGTCCTTGAGCGAGGAGCCCTGGTTGCCGAGCCACTTGTCGTTCATAGTGCACACGGTCGGGTTGGCGTCCTTGGCCGGATCCTGCGCGGTGGCCTTGGACGGGTTGAACTTGGTAGGCATGTTGCCGTCGCTCATCAGGGCGAGCACCGGTTGGCCCTCCTTGTATTCGAGCGCGTTCATTGCGGCCGAATCGTTTTCGACGGTCTGGTAGCCCATTTCCTTGGCCTGCTCCCACACGGTCTTGCCAGCGTATTCGCCGCCCTGCACGGTCTGGCGGAAGTACTTGGAGCCGCCGCCGATGGTCACGTCAGCGCGGGTATCGAGCAGCTGCTCGGAAATGGAACCGATGCCGCCGTTTTCCTTGAGCTGGTTGGCGAGGCAGCGCTTGAGCGCGTCGTTGGAGCTGCCGTCGGTCTTGCCCTGTGGGCCGTAGCAGCCACGCTCGGTGGAGTGCGATTCGAGCACGGCCGGGGTGGCGTCCTGGATTTCGGCGGTGGTCACATTGCCGGTGGCCTTGCCCGCCGCTTTGGCGAGTTCGAACAGGTTGAGCTGCGGGTTGCCGTACACGTCAACGTCCACGGCGTTGTTGTAGGTCTTGGTGCCGGTTGCCCATGCGGAGCCGGATGCGGAGGAATCGGTCACTGCGGTGAGCTTGCCCGGGTTCGGGTTGGCGTTGAGGCTGCCGCGGTTGACGGCGCGAACTCCCGCCAGACGCTGTTCAACGTGACGATTCCATTGATGATGCCGTCAATCACAGTGTGCACATTCTTGACGGTGACCAACGGCTTCAAGATGTTCGACCAGAACCTCGCCCTGACCAATGGCGCCCCGTCAAATAGCTCCGAGCTCTTAGCTCTGAACATCTACCGCACGTTCTACGGACGCGCCGGCTTCGAGGGCGTGGGCCAGGCCAAGGCCGTGGTGTTCTTCATCATCGTGGCCGTGATTGCCCTCATCCAGAACAAGCTCACCACCAGCAAGGAGGTCCAAGCATGAGCGACAAGGTCAAGCATCCTGTATTCTGGACGGTTTTCCTTTCCATCGTCTCGCTGGCATGGGTCTATCCAATCGTGCTGGTGCTGATCAATAGCTTCAAGCAGAAGGCTTACATCTCGCGCAACGCATTCTCCCTGCCCACCGGCAAGGCCTTCGTGGGACTGGAGAACTACATCAGAGGCATCGAGCGCACGAACCTAATCAGCAGTTTTGGCTGGACCGTAGTCGTCACGGTCGGCGCGGTCCTGCTGATCATCGTGTGCACGTCGATGTGCGCTTGGTGGATTGTACGTACGAACAACTGGGCTGCGCGCCTGCTGTACACACTGTTCCTGTTTAACATGATTGTTCCGTTCCAGATGGTCATGTTCACGCTTTCCAAGCTCGCCGACATGATGGGCCTGAACACCCCATGGGGCCTGTGGATTGTGTATCTAGGCTTCGGTGCGGGCTTAGCCGTGTTCATCTTCACTGGCGTGGTCAAGGGCATCCCGTCCGAACTCGAGGAGTCTGCGATGATCGACGGCGCGTCGGTACCGAGAATCTTCTTCCAAATCGTACTGCCTATCATGCGCCCGAGCCTGATTTCAGTGGCGATCCTGCAGACGATGTGGATCTGGAATGACTTCCTGCTGCCGTACCTGACGTTGGACATGCGCCGTTTCAAGACGATGTCGATTGCGATTCAGTACCTCAAGGGTGGTTATGGATCAGTGGACATGGGCGCCATGATGGCCTGCTTGGTGGTGGCGATTGTGCCGATCATCATATTCTACCTGTGCTGCCAGAAGTACATCATCAAGGGCGTGATGGCCGGCGCTGTCAAAGGCTGATTAACTTCATCGCATGAGGGGTGCTGTCGGAATTTTCGTCGGCACCCCTTTTCTTCATATCCGCAGAACACGCACGTCAACCGTTGCAAACACTTATGTTAACGTGTCTCTAGCAGTTGTCATGACAGCAATGTCGTTCGTCAGTGGAGGATTCTCTATGAAAGCGAGCATCCAAGCCGTGGCCGCCGAAGCGGGAGTATCGATTTCGACCGTCTCTCGCACATTCGCCAAACCGAATCTGGTGCTGCCGGAGACTCGCAGCAAAGTGATGGCAGCCGCGGAAAAACTTGACTACCGCATCTCCCGCTCAGCGGCCGCACTGAAAACCGGTCAATCGTTCCGCGTCGCGCTGTTGATGAGCGATTCGATTTCGACTTGGTTCAATTCCAATACCTATGCCGGATTGGATTCCGTGCTGCACCCGGCCGGATATGACATTTCCATCTTCGAGATGGCCGACGCGCACGACCGCCATGAGTTCTTCGCAACGTTGCCGGTACGCCGCAACGTCGACGCGGTCATCGTAAACTCCTTCAACATCGTGCCCGAAGAGGTCGAAAAACTTTCGAACATGAAGGTACCGATCGTCGGCATCAACATTCCATCAATCAACGGATTCAATGCCACGGTGAGTATCGACGACCGTCAGGCCATGCATGTTGCTGTGAAGCACTTGTTCTCCATGGGCCACCGACGTATCGCTTATGCGTACGAGACATCAAATGACAATAACCAGAACATGGTCTTCAGCGCAGAAGCGCGTCTGCATGGGCTGATGGAAACTGCCGAAGAGCGAAAGATGACGGTGGAACGCATCGCAATCCGCAACTATGAAGACGCCACCAACACTATTCTCAATTCATTGCTGACCATGGACCCCGCCCCCACCGCACTGTATTGCGAAAGTGACGAGCTGGCATTGCCTGTCATCTATAAGTTGTGCCAGTACGGGCACGCCGTCCCTCAAGAGCTCTCGGTCATCGGATTCGACGACGTACCACTTGCCGCAAAGATCGGCCTGACCACGTTGCATCAGGATCCGTTCAACATGGGCGAAAACGCCGCACGTAAGATGCTGAGTGTCATGTCCGGAAAAACACCGAAACCGCTGCATGAAACACTACAGGCACAACTCATGATGCGTGAAACCACCGCATTCATCGACTGACCAAGCCACTACTACCTCGCCAAAGGGTTCTCTATGGCACATATGCTGTAACTGACTGCCCAACCGGCTATGAATCCGAAATCACCATTCAGAGTGACCTTGGCGCATCGGCATCATCATCGAATCTCTAATTCTGTCCGGAATGGCAGGAAGATGGCATTTTCGAAAACCACGACACGCAGATAGTCATGACATCACGACCGGAATCCGACCAGCAATTCACCAAGACCCTGCAGGATGACCTACTCATCATCGACACTCCGGCCCTTCAGCCTGCCTATGGTATGCGCCCCCTCAGCAAAGAAGGTTTGAGTGTAGTGGTTAAAGGCCCTGCACCAAGCCAGATGAACACATACGCATTACGGTGAGGTTCAGCATGGCAAATCTTCGCGGTACCGGTGAAGCTCAACCTGACTAGTCCTATATCGTAATGCGCAAACGGGG